>JAEIGA010019440.1_pt1 | contig 10359 bp, 7 predicted proteins | sample 9270691 | NCBI WGS metagenome assembly JAEIGA01 (sample SAMN17057246, study PRJNA624740) | gut metagenome | biome: biome; isolation source: fecal sample | host: Bos grunniens | place: China: Xizang | collected 2019
AGCCTTACGGATATCATATCATCCCTCAACATCTTCTCCGCCCAGATGATATCCTGTCTCATAAGACTGTCATAAACTTCACGCTGTCCCTCATAGATGTCTTCCTTAAGCTTGCTGATCTGCGCCTTGTCGCGCTTAGGATCAGCATCTGAAGCATAGTTTAGCTCAGACCATTTCTGCGTCAGGTCAGAAGATCTGTCGCCCCAATACAAGGCATCTGCAACCAGTACAGCATAACCGAGAGCGGCCAGAGAATCAGCCAGATATACCCCGTCAAAATACTTGTCGATCCACTGTGCCGATGACTTCATTATATGGTCATCAGCACCGCCTGGCAAGGCCTTGGATATCGGTTTCACTAGCTTTTCCTTTCCGATATCGAAACGTGCACCATGATCATGAAGCATCACGACTCCCGGGACTCTGTTTTGTTTCGTGGCCTTTTCCGGCACCAGGAGATAAGCCCTTATCCTTTCGGAAGCATCAACGGAAAACTCTATCAGCCTGCACTCATATCCATCTCTCTGCTCCTTCTGAATGACCTCCATTTCAGGATTCACCCTTTTTCCCATCTCCGGGACATACAATCCATCCTTACGGGCTGACGCAAGATGACAAGACATCAAACAGAGCAGAACAGCCAAAAATCTGAAATTTCTCATAATCCTCATTTATCCTGTTTCCGCAAATTTAATCATTTATATCATAGTACAAAAAAAGACCGGCACATACCGGTCTTTATGATAAGGCAGAATTACTCCGCCATCAGCTTCTTGTACTTGAATCGCTTAGGCTCCTCATTTCCAAGACGGCGCTTCTTGTTCTCCTCGTACTCGGAATATGTTCCTTCGAAGAAATAAACCTGTGAATCGCCCTCGAATGCGAGGATATGCGTAGCGATACGGTCAAGGAACCAACGGTCGTGCGAGATGACCACAGCACATCCGGCAAAGCTCTCAAGACCTTCCTCAAGAGCACGGATAGTGTTCACGTCCACGTCGTTGGTAGGCTCGTCGAGAAGAAGTACGTTACCCTCATCCTTGAGAGTCAGGGCAAGGTGGAGTCTGTTTCTCTCACCTCCTGAAAGAATGCCGCAGAGCTTCTCCTGATCTGCACCAGAGAAGTTGAAACGCGACACGTATGCTCTCGCATTGACTTCTCTCTTGCCGAGACGTACAAATTCCGAATTCTCTGCAATGGTCTCATAAACCGTCTTTTCCGGATCGATGCTCTTATGCTGCTGATCGACGTATGCGATCTTCACTGTCTCTCCGATCGTGATTTCTCCCGTATCTGGAGCATCAAGTCCCATAATGAGACGGAAAAGGGTTGTCTTACCGGCACCGTTAGGACCGATCACACCAACGATACCTGCAGGAGGAAGGACGAAGTTGAGATTCTCATAAAGAAGCTTGTCGCCATATCCCTTCGACACATTCTTGAACTCGATGACCTTGTTTCCGAGTCTCGGTCCGTTAGGGATGAAGATCTCGAGATTAGCTTCCTTCTCGCGTCCGTCATCGGCAGCCAGCTTCTCGTATGCACCCAGACGCGCCTTAGACTTAGCATGGCGTGCCTTAGGAGCCATACGCACCCATTCGAGCTCTCGCTCCAGAGCCTTACGGCGCTTGCTCTCCTGCTTCTCTTCCTGAGCAAGACGGGTACTCTTCTGATCAAGCCACGAAGAATAGTTACCCTTCCAAGGAATACCCTCGCCCCTGTCAAGTTCAAGGATCCATCCGGCAACATTGTCAAGGAAATAACGGTCGTGGGTAACTGCAATCACAGTACCCTTATACTGCTGCAGATGAGCCTCGAGCCACTGGATACTCTCTGTATCGAGGTGGTTGGTCGGCTCGTCGAGAAGAAGCACATCAGGCTGACGAAGAAGAAGACGACAAAGAGCCACACGACGACGCTCACCTCCACTCAATGTAGATACCAGAGCATCGGAAGGAGGACACTGGAGTGCATCCATAGCTCTTTCCAGCTTTGAATCAATCTCCCAACCGCCACAGTTCTCTATCTTCTCGGTAAGCTCACCCTGACGCTCTATAAGAGCAGCCATCTCCTCATCTGACATCGGCTCACAGAACTTCAGATTGACCTCCTCATATTCCTTCAGAATATCCATAACTTCCTGGACTCCTTCCTGAACCACCTCGATCACAGTCTTGTCCGGATCCATCTGAGGCTCCTGCTCAAGATATCCTACAGAGTATCCCGGAGCCCATACGACTTCCCCCTGATAGCCCTTCTCAATGCCTGCGATGATCTTCATCAAAGTTGACTTTCCCGATCCGTTCAGACCCACAATACCGATCTTCGCGCCATAGAAGAATGAAAGGTAGATATCCTTGAGAATCACCCTATTGTTATGAGGCAGGATCTTGCCTACCCCGTTCATCGAAAAAATAATCTTCTCGTCTGCCATAACTGACTATAATTTAATTTTTTGCAAATATAGTCTTCCGCAAGCTAATCCACAACTTATTTTTTCATCTTCAGCCTCCTGCTTCTCTCCTTACGGCACCACTCTCCCGGAGTCTCGCCCATAAAAAGACGGAAAGCCATATTATATGATACATCCGTATTGAATCCGCAGCCGACGGCCAGCTCATGAATCTTCAGATCCGGATTTGCCCTGAACAGTTCCATTGAATACAACACTCGATAATAATTTACGAACTGGCAGAAATTCCTTCCTGTAAACTGACTTATAGCTCTGGATATGTACAATTTATTGGAATAAAGCACCTTGACAAGATCATTTATGGTAAGTTCATTATCAAGAAAAGGTTTCTCTGCATCGAAGTATGTCACAACGCGCTCATATATTTCCCGATAGACATCATCGATGGTGGACGGATCCGACGCAGCTTCCACTTTATTTACCTTCATAGATTCTACAATACGGCGCTCCTGTTTCCTCCAGAACACAAACATCACTTCATCCGCCTTCCTTATTCCAAACGCCGCCAGCATTCCTCCGCACATAAGCGGGAATATCGCAAGCCATCCCTCCGGAATGTCCCATGCAACTGCAGATAGAGCGACATACCCGAATGAAACCGCCATCAGCAGCACCATATAAACGGTATCTACAGCCATCCCGACATTTGTCCACAGTGTACCTGTCTTGAGTATCATCTTCACGTTTCTCAGACGACGTGCAAGCCCTATTATGAATAGAGAGACGAATAGCAGAAGATATATCGAAAATACAACAAGGAGCACCGATGAAGCCGGACTGTCCAGCCATCCTATTGCTGTAAGGATATGCAAGGGAACAGGCAGGAGTGACAATGCGACAAACCCTGACACAAGAGGACTTACGCGGTTTCTTTCCCATAAGGATGAAGCAAGAAGGCTCATCCCTGTCAGGGAGGGCATTATTTCAACCATCAGCATATCCGCAGACATATCTCCGATAATGCAGCCCACAATCAGGGACAAGGCCGTAGTGCCCAAGAGAATGGAAGGAACCCTGTCCACAGGTCCATCGGGAACGGATGCATTCCTGAAGGCTCCGTAACAGACGACGGCCAACAGCAGGACGGATATCGCAGATGTCACAAAAATCATCATAAACAGTTCATTTTACAAACCTTTGCGGTGACAAAAATAAACAATGTCGCTGTTCCAAAGTGCTCCGGAACAGCGACATAGCTCAGATTTTTCTTTTTTTTATGTGTTTTTAACTTTTTTTATGCGTTTTATTTCTTGGTTTTGACCTTGATCGTATCAAAGCCCTGACCATAGACACCCATAACTGACGAAACGGAAATAAAGGCATCCGGATCGATAGACTTCACATATCTCAAAAGAAGGTTGAGATCGGTCTTTCTCGTTACCACCATAAGCACTTCTTTTTCCTCCTTAGAGTACCAGCCCTTCGCAGGAATCACGGTTACACCCCTCTTCATATCGAAGGCAATGGCATCAGCCATGTCCTTGACCTTCTTGGTAAAGATAAAGGCCTGGACAGACTGCTTTGATCCCGAGATATAAAGGTCAATGGCATAGCCGCTGACAGTGACCTGAATAAGACCATATACTACCACAGCCAGCTTATCCGAGAATGCCAGAAGCTCTCCAGACTCTGTATATGAAGGGAAAAGGAGAGACGACAAAATGATGGCTATGTCGATTATAAGTATGACGCGTCCTGGTGATGCAGGATTGAAATGACACCATACCAAAGCGACGATGTCAGTGCCACCCGTACTGCCGCCCTGAGATATTGACAGTCCTATACCGAAGCCGGCAATTATACCTCCCAGGAATGTACATATCAGCTTTCCATTGGAGAGGGCAAACTCGTGAATGAAGTCTGCAGGTATGAGCTTAGGCATAAGGCTGAGCATGACGGACGTCATCACGATTGCATATATGGTCTTTCCACCGAAGCCGGTACCGAGAATCTTCGTTCCTATTATGAGCAGGAGCACATTCAGAACAAAGTATGTGATTCCCATCGGAAGACCTGTTGCATAAAACAGGATAGATGCAAAGCCTGACACTCCACCTCCGATGAGGTTATTTGGAAGGAGGAAAATCGTCCAACCCAAAGCATACGACATCAATCCTATAGTTATAAGGGCGTACTCCTTGCACAAGGTAGCCATAGAAGATTTCAAGATAGTCTTTGCCATTACTTATCCTCCACTGTCTTTGTTGTTGCCTTTATTGCTTTCTTTCCCTTGAGACCTGTCTTGATCTCCTCAAAACCCTCACCGAATACACTCATCGCTGTAGAGACAGAAATGAACGCCTTCTTGTCGATGGACTTGATCTCGCTCACGACCTCATTCATCTGCTGCTTGCGTGAAACGATCAGGAGCACCTTGCTTTCCTTCTGCGAGTACCAGCCTACGGACTGAAGAGCAGTGACACCTCGGTGCACCTCGTAGATGATGTGATTGGCGATCTCCTCATATTTCGACGAGAATACCAGAATCTGCACAGATGACTTGTTGCCAAGCAGGACATAATCCACTCCGAAAGAGAAACCAAGCATCATCACGTACGCATATATCATATCCACAAGTCCCTTTCCCGGAACAAAAAGGAGACAGGATATTATCACAAGGTCTGTGACAAGATATACCCTTCCTGGAGAAATAGGCCAATACTTGTTGATGATCATTGCAATTATATCGGTACCTCCAGTACTTCCTCCACGCAGGAGCACCAGTCCAAGTCCGACAGATTCCATCGCTGCACCGACGAGCGCGACAAGAAGCTTGTCGCTCATGGCCACACTGAGCTGAGGAAACATCGGCAGAACTTCAAACAGCACAGATGTAACCACTATCGCATATATGGTCTTGATACCGAAGCCTTTACCTAATGACAGGAAGGCTATGACAAGCAGCACTACATTTAAGACGGGGTATGTCACACCGATAGGAATACCAGTTCCATACTGGATGATTGTACAGAATCCTGTCAATCCACCACTGGCGAGTCCGTTGGGAATCACAAATGAAGTCCATGCCATACAGAAGATGACAGAACCTACAGTTATCAGGAAATAATCCCAAAGCGCCGCCAATATCTTGTTACGTTTCATATATTATGATTATTTCACTACGATATTCACAATCTTGCCAGGAACCACGATCACCTTCACGATATTGCCTCCTGCCACATACTTTCCGGTCTGCTCAAGGCCGCGTACGTGTGCATCGACATCCTCACGCGACATATCGAGAGGAAGCTCTACAGTGAAACGTGTCTTTCCGTTGAATGATACAGCGTATGTGCAGGTGTTCTCGATCGTATACGCCTCTACATACTCAGGGAAAGAAGCGTATGTAATGCTCTCCTTGTGTCCGAGTGCTTCCCAAAGCTCCTCAGCGATATGAGGTGTGAACGGCGAAAGAAGGATGATGAGCGGCTCAAGGATATCACGCTTGTTGCACTTGAGGTCATTGAGTTCGTTCACTGCAATCATAAATGCACTTACAGCTGTGTTGAATGAGAATGACTCGATGTCAGTCTTCACCTTGCCGATGAGCTTGTGCAGAGCCTTGAGTTCGTCTGCCGAAGGCTTCTGGTCGGTCACGATGAATCCGTCACGGTCATAGAACATCCTCCATACCTTTCTGATGAAGCGGTTCACTCCGTCGATTCCCTTAGTATCCCAAGGCTTCGACTGTTCGAGAGGGCCAAGGAACATTTCATAAAGTCGCAGAGTATCAGCACCATAAGAGTCGCAGATCATATCCGGATTCACGACATTGAACATAGATTTAGACATCTTCTCGACTGCCCATCCGCAGACATACTCGCCATCCTCGAGGATGAACTCTGCAGTTGCATAATCAGGCATCCAAGCCTTGAAAGCCTCAATGTCGAGACGGTCATTGTGGACGATGTTCACATCTACGTGAATCTCTGTTGTCTCATACTGATCCTTGAGTCCGAGAGATACGAAAGTATTGGTATTGATGATACGATATACGAAGTTTGAACGTCCCTGGATCATACCCTGGTTGATGAGCTTCTTGAAAGGCTCCTTCTCGCACACATATCCGAGGTCAAAGAGGAACTTGTTCCAGAAACGAGAGTAGATGAGGTGACCTGTAGCATGCTCAGTACCACCGATATAAAGATCGACATCTCTCCAGTACTCGTCAGCCTCACGGCTTACAAGAGCCTGATCATTGTGCGGATCCATATAACGGAGATAGTACGCGCTGCTGCCTGCGAATCCCGGCATTGTGCTGAGCTCTATAGGATATCCTTCGTATGTCCAGTCGGCTGCACGTCCAAGCGGCGGTTCACCTGATTCTGTTGGAAGATACTTATCCACATCAGGGAGCTGGAGAGGAAGATCCTCAAGCTTCATAGGTGTAGCTATGCCATCCTTGAAATACATAGGGAACGGCTCACCCCAATATCTCTGACGCGAGAAGATTGCATCACGGAGACGGTAGTTTACCTTTCTGTGTCCGATTCCGTGCTTCTCCACATAATCGATTGCTGCAGGGATAGCCTCCTTCACGGTCATTCCGTTCAGGAAACCTGAGTTGCACATAACTCCTTCCTTGGCATCGAAGCTTGACTCACTCACATCACAGCCCTCGATAAGAGGGATCACAGGAAGATTGAAATGTCTTGCAAATGCATAGTCACGGCTGTCGTGAGCAGGAACTGCCATAATAGCACCTGTACCATAGCCTGCGAGTACATATTCTGAAATCCATACCGGAACCTTGTCACCGGTAAGAGGATTCGTTGCATAAGAACCGGAGAATACGCCGGTCACCTTCTTGGTCTCGGTCATTCTCTCACGCTCGGTCTTCTTCTTCGCCATAGCGAGATATTCTTCAACAGCCTCCTTCTGCTCGGCAGTTGTAAGCTTCTCGACCCACTCGCTCTCAGGAGCAAGCACCATGAATGTCACTCCGAATACGGTGTCGGCACGAGTGGTGAAGATTGTCATATCATACTCCTCGGTTCCGTTAGACACCTTGAAGTTCATCTCGGCACCCTGGCTCTTTCCGATCCAGTTGCGCTGCATATCCTTGAGTGAATCAGTCCAGTCAAGATCCTCGAGATCCTCGAGAAGACGTCCTGCGTATGCTGAACCGCGAAGCTGCCACTGGGTCATCTTCTTCTGTTCTACAGGGTGACCTCCACGTACAGAGTATCCCTCCTTGACTTCGTCATTGGCAAGTACGGTTCCAAGAGCCGGACACCAGTTAACTGCAGTCTCGCCCTGATATGCGATACGGTATTGCATCAGGACTGCAGCCTTCTCCTTGTCTGTGAATGATGCCCACTGCTCTGCAGTAAAAGGAGCGACCTCACCGCAAGCCGCATCCACAGCGGCGCTTCCGCCCTGTGCGAACGCCGCCTCAAGCTCAGCAATCGGACGCGCTTTCTGCTGGATATTGTCATACCAGCTGTCAAACATCTGGAGGAATGCCCACTGAGTCCACTTGTAATACTCAGGATCACAAGTGCGCACCTCACGAGACCAGTCATATGAGAAACCGATCCTGTCCATCTGCTCACGATAACGCGCAATGTTCTTCTCTGTTGTCACAGCCGGATGCTGACCTGTCTGGATAGCATACTGCTCTGCAGGGAGTCCGAATGCATCATATCCCATAGGATGAAGAACGTTGAAACCGCACAGACGCTTGTAACGGCTATATATATCACTTGCAATATATCCGAGAGGATGTCCTACATGAAGTCCTGCTCCTGATGGATAAGGAAACATGTCGAGAACATAGTATTTAGGCCTTGAATTGTCGATCTCTGCCTTGAATGTATGATTGGCAGCCCAATATGCCTGCCACTTACGCTCAATCTCTTTAAAATTGTAATCCATAGGTATTATGTGTAAAATCTTTCAAATATAGTATTATTTCTTGATACTGAAACCTGACTTACCCTTCTTTTCGAGTCTGAACTCGACCGGTATAGTCATCGAACAGCGTACCTTCTGTCCTCTATGCTTGGCAGGCTTCCATTTTGGAGAAGCAGCTACAACCTTGACTGCCTCTTCATCCAGTTCAGGAGAAACACTCTTGACCACCCTTACGTCAGAAACCTTACCGTCCTTGTTGATGATAAATTCCACCATCACACGGCCCTGCACACCATTTCGTACAGCCTCCTGCGGATACTTAAGATACTGGTATACCCATTTCTCCAGAAACTGGCGAGGGTCGGTACTGTTAAGGAAAGCGGGTCTCTGGTCGCAGTCGTTATATGAAACCACATCGTCGATTTCCACCTTCTTCTTTTCCTGGGTCGGAGCGAATGCTATCTGTCCCTTGTAATCCGCCAAGGCTAAAGTACAGTTATAGACATATTCCAGTTCCTTTTCCATCGATTCGTAATCGAGGATTGACTGGGTGTCCCTGTCCGTATTGTGTTCCGAATATCTTCCAGTCGTGAACATCACTGAAGGGATATTCATGGAGTAGAAAGCCCTATGGTCTGAAGGATAAGGCTCCGCAGCAACCACCTCAGGAAGAATAGGCTGAAGTTCGCCTGTCAACGTACGCAGAATGGCATTCATATCTGCATTTGACGATGTGTATGCATAAAAACCCTTGAATCCCATGCCCACCATATCAAGGTTGACCATGGCATCTATGGTACCCATATCCGCAAAAGTCCTGTTCAGGAAATACCACGCTCCTGCAAAAGTTTCAGTAGAAGATCCGAATGCGACAAAAAGGACTGACCTCCTGAACATTATCGAGTTGGTCTGTACCATCCTTGCGAGCTCTATCATCATGGACAGGCCTGAGGCATTGCCATTGGCTCCATAAAAGATCTTACGCGACGGTTCACCATCCACCATCATAGTCATGGATCCGATATTGTCAAGTCTTGCGCCGACAACGATGAAATGATCCCTCATCTTAGGATCATAACCCGGAACATAAGCCACGACATTGCGGGAAGTCAATGTATCTCCCTCCTCAGTCCTTACACCAAACAGATCACCTGTAGAAGGAGAAAGCACATCCACGCCATATTCCTCGAACTTCTCCATGACATATTCTGCCGCAAGCTTCTCACCCTCGGAACCAGGCGCACGTCCGTCCATCATCGCTGAAGACAGCATGCGGACATGCTCCTTCATGGCAGCGACATTCTCACTGTCATAAAGGTCGCCATATGAAAGTCCATCACGAAACTGTGCCTGCATAGACACAGAAATGAATAGCGACACCAGAAATGCCGCTGTCTTAAATAATCTCGTCATTACTCAATCTTTAAAATCCATGCATCCGACGGACACACTTCATGGGTCTGAAGTTCCTTCAGTCCCCAGACCACATTCTGTATCCTGTCAGAAGGACATGCAGCAACAGCAATCATGCCATTGCGCATCTTTATCAGATGTGGCCAGAAATCACCACAGTCAGCCACCTTTGCAAGCATCTTGTCTGCATTTTCACTGCTACGGAAAGATCCCAATATGACACGGTACATCGTGCCACTGGTCAGATCTGTCAATCCATCCTCAGCAATGCCCCTGAGTTCCGATGCCAGACAGACTCTGATCTTATTGGCCTCAATGTAGACACAGGCCTCAGTTGAGTCTTTCTCATTCTTGAGTATGGCAGCCAATGAATCCTGACGGGCCTTCTCCTGAGCCGCCTTTGCCTCAATATCTGCCTGTACCTCCTGCCTTCTCACCTGAATATCAGCACTGGTAGGACGTCCAGCCAGCTGTCTGAAGAAATCACAACCGGTAACCATGAGCATCATGGCAACAATGACCAAAAAATAAGATTTTCTCATACTCGTTGACTTTGGTGTATTCGTGCAAATTTAACGATTTAATACACTGAGACAAAATAAAAGTGATATATTTGC
>JAEIGA010019441.1_pt1 | contig 10359 bp, 10 predicted proteins | sample 9270691 | NCBI WGS metagenome assembly JAEIGA01 (sample SAMN17057246, study PRJNA624740) | gut metagenome | biome: biome; isolation source: fecal sample | host: Bos grunniens | place: China: Xizang | collected 2019
GGATAATATAAAAAAGGCCATTTTTTCACTGTTTTGTAATCAATTCACATTCTGTTCACACATGAGCAGTAATCACCCACGTGTGATAACTGGTAGTATAATCACAACAAATTATACAACCAATATAAATATAACACATAGTATAATTATATACAAATATAACACACCCATCAGATCACCCGGTATAACAAAAAGTAAATAAACACTGTAACCAATTACCATATGTAAATAAAATTGTCGATATTGTATATTTAACCACAAATGATATGTGATAATTATAAAAATATGTGCATTGACACAAATTCGACATTATGCTACAATAAATATGGGCTCATACTGCCCACCAAACCACAACCACAACCAAAAACAGAATAGGAGGATATTATGGCTACTATCAAGGACTTAGACTACATCTGTCAGAGAGCTCTCTGGAGCTGCACCTGTGAGCAGCACATGGTTAACGGTAAGCTTGTCTATAAGAGATGCATAGACTGCTCACACTACACTCTCTGTAACATGGTACTGCTCAGCAGGGAGATGCTGGAGCTGCAGATGTATTAAGCTCTCTCAGGGGTCTCCGCTTAGTGAGCCCCTACCCAGTACCGATAGGTACACATATGTCATTTACCACATTGTACAGACTGCAAAGAGCTCACACCCACATCAAGGGACTATACCACAGACAGGAGCATATGACAGTCAGACACAGGGACAGTGACCACAACCACAACCAGATCATTAATCAAACAGGAGGAAAAAAAACATGATCGATTTCACAGCAGACCTTGATAAGGTAAACGAACAGCCGGAGGCTCAGACTGAGACACAGGCAAAGCCAGAGCAGGACACAAACAAGACCACACACCAGCTGGCTCAGGTGCATGTAGACACCAGCATATTTAAGACAGTAGGAGAGGGTGACGGTGACAGAGTAAGATACACAACCACATTTGATGATGTATCTCTTTTCAATGCCGTTTCGGGCTCCTCAGATGCTGTCAGGGATTATCTGGATAAAGAGGTAGAGATAACAGACATCATTGTAACCAGTGCGGATGTGCATGAGGATGTAAATGATGAGAGCTCACCTATGGTGTCAAAGCCATGTGTACACTTTTACACAGCAGATGGTAAGCACATGACCACACTCAGTAACGGAATAATCAGAAACGTCAAAGACCTTATAGGATGTGGATTAGCACCCACTCCGGAGCACACAATAGTGATCAAATTCAAAACTATTCAGACTAAAAAGGGCATAGCACACACATTTGACCTGATCAAGAGAAATTAACCACCACACAGAGCCTCCGCAAAAGTGGAGGCTCTCACCCATTATGGAGGGTATCATGATCAAAAAGAACTGTAAATATATAGACTGTGAGGGTGTCTGCATACTTGAAAATAAAGTCTGTAACAGCTGTGAGATGTCCCAGACCATCAAGTATGTATATCAGTATAACCCTCTCAAAAATACCACCGGCATATCCATATTAGACAGAGGTCGGGCTCTGATATCAGCTGAGCTCTATGGCCAGATGTCAGAGGCCTACATCAGAGAGTATGCTATGGAGCTCTGTAGAATACTCATCAAAAAGGGAGTGATCAGATAATGGCAAAGCCACAGCCTAAGTTTAAGACACCCACCTCTATTAAGACCATCAATCAGAAAATAAGACGTTTAGGCCGTAAATACGGTACAGAGAACATTGAATATAAAAACTATATCGCAGATATAGACAGAAATTTTGAGGTACACTATACCAAAGATGGTATTATCCAGATAAAGACACCTAAGGAGATGAGCACATACCAGAGGCAGATCATGGTAAAGCTCCAGAAAAGAAAAGGTATAAGACAGCTGGAGAGTGAGTCTAAAAAAAGACTAAAAGCAGCCGGTATAGACAAGCCTACCAAAGAACAGATACAGGATGAGGTAGTAAAGTTTACAGAGAGACAGAGTGCTATAGATGACACTCTGGAGGCTATTTACATAGATGAGAGAGATGGTACACTTCCATCTGACATAGCTTTTATCTATGCAAAAATACACCGCAGGGGTAAGGGTGCAGGCTCAGGTATCAGTAATAATGAGCTGGATGAGATGATACAGAAAATGAAACGCTGGGGAGATATCAAGAGCCGGCTCTTTGACCTTGCTTATCAGATAAAGGCTCTGGACTATGTAGATGATGAGATACTGGTAGATATCAAAATGGCCAGTACAGGCAGGTACACACTGTCTCAGATAGAGGAGCTCATACCACAGCTGGAGGAGTATCTGCAGCAGCGGACTACATAAAAGGGACAGAGAGGGTAAATGAGATATGTACAAACGAAACGATATGACCAGAGACAGACATCACACAGACTACATCATGTACTATGAGGAGATGTCAAAAAAGGACTGGGCTTTTATCAGATCTGAGGTAGGAGACTTAGGGCGGAGAGTCAAATGCGGCTCCAGAGCCTACATGACAGAGACAGGTAAAAGACGGTCTAAACCGCTTTACACATATACTAATTTCTGCTGTGGGTTTGACATAGAGACATCTACAGCACACACCTGTAATTTAATAACAGGTATCAAGGACTTTTACAGCTGCATGTATGTAGCTCAGTACAGTATCAAGGGTGAGGGTATCAATAAAAGCTGTATAGGTATCAGGTTCAGATCATGGGAGCATGTGAGAGAGTTTTTTATAAAGCTGCCTAAGCTATGGGCTCTGGGTAAGTCAGATGTCATACTGACATATGTTCACAACCTTGACTATGAGACCTCATACATAAAACACAGGGTAAACATTGACTGTAATACATTCTTTGGCAAGTCAAGACAGAGGCCTATAAAGTACTTAGCAGAGAAACACATATTTTTACATGACAGCTACAGCATGACTAATATGAGTCTGGGTAAGCTGGCTGAGACCTACCAGACAAAACACATTAAGACCATCCATGATATAGATCATACCAGACCCAGAAATAATACCACACCTCTGACCAGACAAGAGGAGCGATATATATTCAATGATGTATTCATCCTCTCAGACTTTGCGGAGAGGATATACAACATGTATGACTTTATACCGGATACAGCCACACAGATACTCAGTCATCAGATACAGGACAGTGCTATAGAGCATGGAGCTGAGTTTGTAGGAGCTGAGAGATGGGAGAGATGGTGTGAGAGTGTAGACAGCAGCTATGACCTGTTGAAAAGGCTGCATGGGTACATATTCGGATACAAGTATAAGATACATGGACTGCAGCATAAAGTATCCGGTATAGTAGACCCTGACATGTTTACACCATATGACTCACTGGGTATACCTCCACCTCCTCAGGGTATGGTGGAGAATGGCCGTATGATATATGACTTTTACCAGTGGCTGTACAGGGGAGGCATAGCTAAGTCAAACGCACGGTATACATCACTGCCTGACTATATGGAGTATGGTGTGCAGTGTGCTGTAGATGGGTGGGACTATGTATCATCATATCCCTTTGTGATGACAGCTTTTAACTACCCTGTAGGACGTTTTGAGGACTACACAGGAAATATAGATGAGCTGCACTTAGAGTATGATCATCCGGACTTTGAAAACTGGAGATACATCTTTATACTGGAGCTCTTTGACGTAAAGAGCACGGATGACTACTGCATAGAGTCAAAGTCAAAGGTCATGGGAGATAACATCATAGAGGATAATGGCAGAGTATACAGTGCAGATCGTATGGTGTGCTGTCTCACAGACTGTGACTATGCATTGTATAAGAAATACTATACATGGGACAGAGACAGATCAAGAGTTATAAGAGCATGGAGAGCCAGAGCCGGTAAGCTGCCTGACTATCTCCTGATACCACTCTGGGAGGCTGGCAGGAAAAAGCAGGAGCTAAAACACGTAGCCGGAAAAGAGACTGACTACCTCCTCAATAAGATAGCATTTAATACATTCTATGGACTCTGCTGTAAGCAGCCGGTATACAATAACTACATATTCGATAATGAGATAACAGATACAGGCTATACATCACTGGAGATAGACACACAGGTATTTTTCGGTAAGATGTATGTCAGTGAACACAGTGTGGATACTCATGTGGAGAATATACATTATCCTGAGGAGTCAGAGGATGTGGAGAGACAGACCTTTGAGGAGTGTGTAAAGTCTTTTATACTCAGCCCATACTGGGGTATCTGGACATCAGCATTTGCACGTTTCAATCTGCTGACTATAATAAAGCGTGTCTCAGATGACTCTGACAGCTTTAAAGTGGGTAAAAGAATAGTCCATACAAATGATACAGTGTACTGTGATACAGACTCACTGTATTTCATCCACCCAGAGCGACACAGACACATCATTCAGGCATGGAATGACTGGGTAGGTATCAGAGTACTGGGTAGACTTCCTGAGGCCTACAGAGCCTCTCTGAGCACGCTGGGACAGTTTGATAATATAGCACTGGATGAGAGTCATGGTCACTCAGATCACTTTATAAACTTTAAGACACTGGGCTCTAAACGATACATAAAAGAGCTGCAGTGTAAAAAGCGGAAAAAGATAAAGGCCACAGTAGCCGGTCTCCCCAAAGGCTCACTGGAGCGTTTCTGTAAAAGAAATAAGCTTGATATATGGCTGGAGTTCAAAAACTTGCTGGACTTTACCCTGAGCTCAGATGACTTGGATGAGCAGGACAAAGTAAAGCTGGGCAGAAAATATCATGATGAGCGGATGGAGTTTTTTGTAGCCGGTGAAAAGATGACAGAGTACAGCAGCTGCACTCTGTATCCTACAGGATTTACACTGACTATGGCTCCACTGTATCTGGCTCATCTGGAGTATATATTACAGGAGGTAAACGGTGGAAAAAATGGAGACTATAGCATATATAGACAATAACATACAGCTGGGTATATGCTATAACTGGGACTTGATAATCAAGGCCTATAAGAAATTAAAATGTCCTGAGGATGTATATGACCCTACACCTGTTATCAGGACTATGGCTCATGATACCATCATGTGGTATATAGGCATGAGTAAAAGACGTGTCGGTAAGACTACAAACTACCTGCTATATGGTATGATCATGTACTGGCTCTATGGTACACACATATACTATGTCAGAGAGACAGATGATATGATAGCACCCAGAAACTCTAAAAAGCTCTTTGATACCATCACAGCCTATGACTATATTGAGACCATCACAGACGGACAGTACAACAGTGTCAAGTATCAGTCAAAGGCATGGTATCTGGTAAAGCGTGATGAGCATGGTGAGATAATAGATGAGTGTCTCAATGCATTCTGCTACATGCAGTCTATAGAGTCAGCTGAGGATGTAAAGTCTGTCCTTAATGACCCATACGGTGATATCATCATCTTTGATGAGTTTATAAGCTCTGTTATCAGACCTAACAGCTTTATTGACTTTTTCAATCTCATTTCAACTATAAAGAGACTCAGACGCAGCTGTAAGATATTCCTGCTGGCCAATACTATAAACATGTACCACTTCTATTTCAAGGAGTTCTGCATAGCAGATGAGGTGCAGCACATGAGAGCCGGAGATAAGACAGTAATTACCTCAGCTCTGGGTACAAAGGTATTTGTTGAGAGAATAGAGCAGCCTGCAGCAGCTAAGAGACAGGATGAGATAGACAAGGTATTATACTATGGCTTTCCTAATCCTAAGCTGGCAGCCATCACAGGTGATGACTGGGCTATAGCTAACTATCAGCACATCCCTGATGGTGACTTTGAGTATGTCTACAATAAGATATACATTAAGTACTCTAACAAGTATGTGAGACTGGACTTAGTTGAACATGAGGAGCTGGGGCTTTGCATGTATGCTCACTGGGCTACAAACACATATAAGGACAGTATAATAATGACATCAGAGGACAGGACAGATGTCCGGTACCGATACAGGACAGGCTCCGGTAAGCTGGAGATGATAGTGCGGAAATGCTTTACACAGAACAGGGTGTACTACAGTACTAATGATGTAGGAGCATATGTGGAGGCATATCTGCAGTCTATCAAACGTATTGGAATATATTAAAGGTGGTGTGACATATGACAGAGGAAAAATATTATAAAGCAGCATCGTTACTATCTGAAATTGAAGAGGTAAGACATAATAAAGATGACCTTGAATATTTTAGCTGTTTAGCTATATATGCAGGTTCTAATGATGGCAGGCCTGATTATATATGTGATATTCCAGATGAACTACTTGTAATAATTCAGAAATGGTACAATGATAGATATAATAAATTATGTGAAGAATTTGAAAATCTTTAAAAAAGAGGAGCTCACATGAGCTCCTCTTTGCTATAGGTATACACCGCTGGCAAATGCAGCGGAAATGGCCTCTTTTTCCTCAGCTGTAGCATTAATACCTCTGACATCTATAGTGCCTGTGGTATATCCTGAGTACTGTGAGACAGTACCTGAGGATACTGTAGCATATCCTACAGTATCTGCATACTGACTCAGAGCACTCTCATCTGTGACCGGTCTGTATATGATGAGTCTGCACTGTGACTCTATGACAGAGCTGAGTACAGGTGATGATGAGCCTATGAGCCTCATAGGCAGCTCAATGTGTGTCAGATCATACATAGCCTTTTTTTCAGCCTGCTGCTCTTTAAGCTTATTTGTCATCCATCTCATAGGGTTTAACTTGTCTACCAGAGAGGCTGCACCACCTGCAGACCTTGATGACAGTATGTCACTGGCTCCGATACCCAGCTTATAGAGTCCCGGTATCACACCTATAGTACCATGTGTCTGACCTGATACAGACTGCAGTACACCGGCTACTATCTTACCATTTGATATCTGTGTATTAGTCCAGTTGGCTGTAGCATTAAATACGGCCTGTGAGAGATTGGCAGACTGTATACCGGATACCGGCATATCAATAGCAGCTGTACCTGTAGCTGATGCTACACAGATACCACCTGAGCCTGACCTTGATACTATGACATATCCGCAGCATGCACCTGTTGCAATATCTATACAGAGTTTAACAGAGACATATTTACCCATAGCCTCTGCTGTAGGTATCGATACTGTCCCACAGAATGGTATATACATCTGCAGTGTGGTATATGGCTCAAAGTCTCTGAAGTCATCAAAATGTCTCCACACCTGCATAGGTGCAAAGTCTATGACCTTTACAGATGTACCTACAGCCTGACAGCTTATATTTGTCTGATATTTACCCAGATGTACCACAGCCGGATTGGCTGCAGTCTCTACTATGCAGGGAAAATATTTCAGAGATATGATAGTGTCTATAGGGTTATTTACCAGACACTCATCAAGTGTATAATTCTGCTGATCAATGTCTGCAGGCTTAGCAGCCATCATATCCCACATCTCACCTGCCAGCTCACCCACCTGAGCAGCTGTGAGCTGATATCTGCGTGTCATACTGGTCTGATAATTGACATTATTCCAGTCTGTTGTATCAGAGTACTCATTAGGGTCAATAGGTGTTTTATGATCATATGGTGAGCTCTGAGAGCTGCTGAGTCCATAGATAGGGTTATCTGCATTACCATCTCCTCTGGTATACTCTCCCCAGCCTATCCCATCATCATCAAGTACACCTAAAAACATATCCTCAGAGTCCCATCTGTCTGCTATATTATACAGTGTGTTAGGATTTTTCTCGGTGAAAAATAACCCATAGGCAGCCGCACACTGTCTGAGTCTCTCTAAGTTAGCAGGTGTGATAGGTGCATAACACTCTACAATATAGTTATAGTCATTGGTATCTCTTGTATTATACACTGTATCATAGAGTGTGTCACAGAAATACTGTGAATCACCTGCTATACCATCATCTGATACAGAGTAAAATGGTCTCTTGTAAACAGTGTACAGTGTATCACCTGTAAATCTTACTGAGTTTGGTCTGGTATCAAGCCAGCCGAAAAGAGGTATATTATTCTGCAGGTTATATGCGTATGACAGATATGGTATGCTGCCCTGTCCAAAGTCTATGAGCCTGTCCGGACATACACCACAGCGTGAGCCGGCAGAGCCATAGTTAGTATCATTATCACCTCTGCGTACCCAGAGCTCACCCCATGCTCTGACTATTACATCATATGTGGTAAATGTGTGACCATACATATCATCAAGGTAGTATGTGGAAAAGACACCTGACTGTCTGTTGAATACCTCAACAGCGATACCGAAATAGCAGCTATGAGGATTGAAGTCAACTATAGGTATTATACTCTGTGACCCCTGTCTGGTATCACTTGTAAGCTGTCCATCCGGTATCCAGTAATAGGGAGCCAGTCTGTATGCAGCTGTCTGTCTCCCATCCAGTATGATAGGACTGCCATAAATTATCGAAAATGTTGATGCTACATCTGTAGCGTGACCCCAGTACCACCCTGTAGGTGTATCTCTAAGATACATGAAAATATCATAATCATTTACAGACTCACCTGTCTGCAGTACTACCCATGTCCTGAGTTTAGACAGAGGCAGGCCTGCTGCCATACCTGCATAACAGATGCTGTAGTCTATCTCCTCACCTATGCTGAGTTTACCTGCATTAACATAGTCCTTTAACGTATTGTACCTGCCTTTTTTAAAGCAGTACTGCAGAGGTGTGTCTGCATAGTTAAACCCTGTATCACGTGTCCATGTATCCTGAGCTCCATATATATCTGTATTGACCTGCATTATGTACCACCTCCTATTACTGTGAGTATGTATACACCATTATTTACATCAAGCTCCGGATTAGCTCTGACTGTACTTGTAATGTCTTTACGGTTTGGTATTATCGGGAATTTGCTGTCAGGATAATCTGTAGGAGCTCCCAGACCTCCACACCGTGTCACCTGTATAGGACAGCCTGACAGATCAAAGCTGCTGAGCACATCCACAGTGCAGCTCAGAGCCATAGTCTGAGCTGTGTCTACTGAAACACTGCAGAAATATTTACGGCCTAAAAAGCCGGCCACTACATAGTTAGCACTCAGAAACCTGCTGTCAAAGTCTATAACAAATACAGGTGCATGCTGCTGCAGCACTGAGAGAGGATGTATAGTGACACCCTGCTGGATGTAAGTTACAGACTTATTGACTTTATTGATGTTGTCTGTAGTATAACCAATATCAACAGTAAAAGCCATATCTGTTTACCTCCCTGTTGTCATTGTTATAAAAGAGACACTCTTTTATAAATCCCATGATGATGAGGTCTCTCAGATTATTCCGTGCTGCAAAGTCTATATCAGTCTGGAGATTTACCAGTGGATTATCCCTGCTGCCCTCCCTATGCTCTGTTGTATTACCAGTGGTAGTTGATACAGCTGTATCCATACCCTTTGAGCTGTCAGTACCTGAGGTTGAGTACAGATGTGAGTCTGTATCCTCTGTGGTAGACTTAGCAGCATCTCTCAGCTCACCGTCATATGTATTAGCCTGTGTTGTGGTCTCAGTGCCATGTGTAGTTGTATCTGCATTTGTACCGGAGACAGCTGACAGTCTGTCATAGGCCTGTGAGCTGGCTGTCTGTATGTTTGGTGTGATGGTCTTTTTTTCAAAGTAGGATAATGTGGGGTCATACTCAGTACTGTTTATGAGCTGCAGATCATTATATATTCTCACCCACTCATCATAATGTCTTGACCTGTACAGCAGCCATGTCTTTATAAATATCTCACCGTCATCCTCTCTGGGTCTGTGTGATACAAAGCTGAGCTCATAGTGCTGCAGCTCCAGCTCATCTATGACATCCAGACCATCTATGACAGTAACATCACCTATGGTGATATCCATATCATTACTATGGTCTTTGAGATATGGTAGTACATCTTTAATATCAGCTATCCGTGTCATTATCATCCACCTCCTCTGTATGATCAGGCTCTGACTCAGACTCTGACTCAGACTCTGAGTCTGACTGTGTCTGCTGCTCCTCAGGCTCTGTCATGTAGTCATCATAGACTTTTCTCAGTATCGGATTAAAGTCTACAGAGCACTCAGTATCCAGTACCTCACTGAGCTCCTCACACATTTTTTTCCTGCACTCCAGCTGCTCCAGTGGATACAGCATAGCATATGAGTCTGAGCCATGTATCTCAGAGTCTGTCTGCTGAGCCAGCTTTGATGTGGTCTGTATCATGTAGCCTCTGCGTGCTAACCATCTTTTCATTACATTATCTCTGTACTGATTAAGGTACTGCAGACCGTTTATCTTATCAGGGTCTACCAGATCAAGAAATTTCTCTTTGTCCTGATAGTTTGAGCTCTCCAGAAACTGCTCAAATTTATCTACAGCATCCTGTGTGAATGTTGCAAA
>JAEIGA010019442.1_pt1 | contig 10359 bp, 6 predicted proteins | sample 9270691 | NCBI WGS metagenome assembly JAEIGA01 (sample SAMN17057246, study PRJNA624740) | gut metagenome | biome: biome; isolation source: fecal sample | host: Bos grunniens | place: China: Xizang | collected 2019
AAAGAACAACGGCACAAGTGCATGTCGCGCATCAAGAGCAAGGACACCAAACCGGAGCTGATTGTGCGCCGTTACCTGCACGCCCATGGCTACCGCTACCGCATAAACGTCAAGCGCCTGCCCGGCACCCCCGACATAGTACTGCGCAAGTACAAGACAGTCATCTTCATCAACGGCTGCTTTTGGCACGGCCACGAGGGTTGCAAGCACTTTGTAATGCCCAAGAGCAACACCCCATTCTGGGAAAAGAAAATAGAACGCAACAAACAGCGCGACATCGAAAAACGCATCCAACTGCGCCGCCTCGGCTGGCACACAATCATAATCTGGGAGTGCGAATTAAAACCCAAGAACCGCCACACCACCCTGCAGGCTTTGGAGCAGACTTTAAACAAGATATTCCTGTTAAATAGCGGTGCAAAAATCACCGCGAACTATTCTAGCGAAGAAAGCAGCATTGGCATGGTGGCGGAGGAGTAAAAGTTATTTCACCTTATCAACTCAGCATATAATTCTATGAACACCTTATGTAAAGCATTTTTCACAGAAAAGTTTTATATTTGCGAATATTTGATTTATAACTATTATCATTAATTATATATGCCATGCTGACACAATTAAGAATTTCAAATTTCAGATGTTACGTCGATACTACTATACATTTTAATGGCACCGCCATTTTGGTAGGTAAGAATAATGCAGGAAAATCCACCTCTATTGAAGCTCTGAAGATAATTTCAACCATAATCCGTAAGTATAAGACTGCGCGTTACATGTTTCCTCCTGAATGGGTTAACGAAAGACACTATGGAATTTCTCCAAACATAGAAAATATGAATATATCCGACAGAGGAATCTTCAACATGTATGGCGAAGCCCCTGGCATAATTGAGGCAAATTTTTCATATGGGACATCCATAAAAGCTTATATTGGCGAAGGTTTGGAAATATTCGCCATCATATATGACCAAGATGGCATACCTGTACAGAATGCAAGACAGGCAAAGTCAACAGAATTGCCCCGAATTGAGGTTTTACCGCAGATATCGGCTGTACTAGACAACGAGAAGCTATTGAATCAAAAGACTGTAGATAACAATAGAGCCACCAGGTTGGCTTCACGAAATTTCAGGAATCAGTTATACTACTATAACGAAGTATATCCAGCTTTTAAACAATTGACAGAATCCACATGGGAACGCCTAAGGGTAAGTCCCATAGAACTCTCCTATGGCGATGATGGCCGCTACCTTTCTTTCTTTGTAAGGGTTAATGATTTCGAAGCTGAAATTGGATGGATGGGGCATGGTTTGCAAATGTGGATACAAACCATGTGGTTTATCTCTCAATGTCCAGAAGATGCAATCGTTGTATTGGATGAGCCAGACGTCTATATGCATGCCGACCTCCAACGCCGTCTTGTACGCTTGATTTCCCCCATGTTCAAACAGATTATCATTGCCACACACTCTCTCGAAATTATAGAGGAAGTTCCATCAGATTGCATTATACCCATCAATTCATCCAAGAAGAAAACAGTTCCCATCGGTGATGAAAAATCGCTACAACTATTAACAAAAGAGCTAGACAACTCATTCAACATTGATTTAGCACGTATTTTTGTCGCCAACAAATTTATCATCCTTGACAGTGATGAAACATCGAGGAAGATACTCTCAGCCTTCCAATCAATATTACACCCCAACACCCTGCATTCCATAATCACCTACCCCAAGGCATATGTCAAAGGATACGATGGTTGGACAGATGCCAAGGCTATTGCCAAAGCCTTTTCTACAAACAATGTCGGTTTAAAGATATACGCTCTGTTCAGTCATAACAACAAAACAAACGAAGAAAAAGAGTTGTTCAAAGCCGATGCTGAAATCCACGACATCGCTTTACATATATGGAATAGAAGAGATATTGATAGCTACGCCATCAACACAGATGCTATTATCACATACATCACACAACGCAACACGACAGGAGAGACTGATGCATCATATATTGAAGACCAAATAAACAGTATTATAAACATCTTATTCGATGAAGTCGTTCAAAAAGGATTAGCCTCATCGTCCGACAATCCTCTTAATGTCATTTCAGGACGAACATTTTTCAACATTTTCTCTAAATGGACACAGATGGAATACGGAATTACTGTCAGCGCCCGCCAAGTCATTACGACATTCACCCCCAATCAAGTTCCTAACGAAATAAAAGAGGTCATTTCCATGCTAATGGACACAAAAAAGTAAATATATCTACATATTTCTTCAACACATTCAAAAAAAGATTATATTTGTATTTAGGAATCAATTACAAACATCAATGATACTATGGACATTAAAGAATTTGCCAAAGACTTTTTAGAGAATGTCAGGATGACTGTCGAAAATGTAGGAGGTGACTACGATGAAGAACTTGCCTCTTCCATTCTGGAGTATATCGAAGACAATGGAGAAGTTAATGCTCCACAGGTGTGTGCATTCAAAAAAACCCGTAGCCGCATCACGGCCTATGACTATAACGACGAGGTAGAATCGCTTGATCTTTTCATTCTCTTAAAAGCCGACACCCAACTTGGTAAAGTCAACAAGAACAAGGTTGAACAGGGATTCAACTATCTGTCTAGTTTCTATCGCGAAGCCATGGACGGTAGCCTCTTCAGGAATATCGAAGTGAACGACACTGATGAAATTGCCGAAGTTGCACGTCTTGTACAAAGCACCAAGGACAACATCAGCCAGCTTCGCCTCTACGTACTCACTGATGGACTTACAGACCCAACCATAACATATTCATCTCAAGAACATGAAGATGGATTCATTATAGAATTCAATGTATGGGATATGCAACGCATATACCAGCAACACCGCATCCGCGCCGGCAAGGAGAAGGTGGAGATCGATTTCCCCACCAACTACAACACAGAACTCCTATGTCTTAAGATGGACGAAGGAAACCCTTTTGTAGATGCCTACCTTGCAATCATCCCAGGTACCACATTGGCCAAGATATACAAGCAATATCAACAGGTATTGCTTGAGAAAAACGTGCGCACCTTCCTGCAGTTCAAAGGAAAGGTCAACCAACAGATTCGCAAGACCCTGCGCGAACAGCCTGACATGTTCTTCTCATACAACAACGGCATCTCCACCACAGCCAGCGAGATTGTACTCAAAGAAGCAGATGGCGCGCTCTATATCACCCGCTTAAACGATTGGCAGATTGTCAATGGAGGACAGACAACAGCTTCTATTGCTGCGTCACTCAACGACAGGGAGGTTGACCTCAGCAAAGTTTATGTCCCTATGAAAATCAGCGTCATTCGCGATCTTGAACATAGTGAAGAGATTGTACGTGCAATCTCAAATTCTGCCAATAGCCAAAACTCTATCAAGAAGTCCGATTTCTCATCAAACGACCCATATCTCATCGACATGGAACGATTCAGTCGTAGCGAATGGGTACCCAACGGCAACAACAAACCCTACTGCAAGTGGTATTTTGAGCGCACACGCGGTCAATACCTCGACCAATTGGCGCAACTCAGCGGCTACAATGAGAAAGCTTTTAAAACCGAATATCCTAAGAACCAAAAAATCACCAAGACCGACGTTGCCAAGGTCGAGATGGCATGGAAACAACGCCCGGGTGATGTTTGTCGAGGAGCAGAGAGTAACTATAAGTATTTCGTAGACGAAATAAAACGCGAAAAACCGTCTATCACAGCGTCTTACTTCAAAAAAATCATAGGCAAATATATCCTGTTTGAAACTATTGACTCAATGGTGAAATCAAAGAAACTGGGAGGATACAAGTCTAATATGAATGCTTATATTATGGCTTCACTCTCGATATTATCAAAAGGGAACCTTGATTTGATTTACATATGGAACAACCAGCTTGTACAACAAGAAGTAATTGACAAGATTGAGGAATTGATTCCTTTAGTCTGGAGCCATCTCACAACTTCAGCTGGCACTGGTAATCAATTATCAAACATCAACGAATGGAGTAAGAGGTCTGAATGTTGGAACCGTCTAAAGTTGAAGTTATCAGATATGGAAGGTTTTGACGATTCACTCATGCAGGAAGAGACTAATGACGATGGTTCGTACCTCAACGAGGCACAGCAAGAAAAAATTAAGGAAGCTGAGAGTATCTCTGCGAACTGTTGGTTTGAACTTTCCAAGTGGGCAAAATCAAACAATGAGCTTACTCCCCTTGACCGCAAAGCTGCATTCAACTTTGGCGTCATGCGTTCAAAAAAACAAGGTTTCCAATCACTCAAGCAAGCTCAATACGCCTTGAAGATTTTGGGCACGGCACGAGAACTCGGTTTCGAGTCTTAACATATCTTATTGCTTTGGATTATGGAAGATTACTATGATGACCCCATTGTGCAGAAAAGAGCCAAGAAACGCTTATTGAGAGTCACTTACCCTGATGGCAAGCAAGTATGCTACAGTAGCACTACAATGACATTTATAGAGGTACTCAGGCGCATAGGCATTGAAAAGCTACAACATGTAGATTTCAAGATATCAAACATACCCTTCATATCTCAGACACTATATCCGAAATACAAGGAATATCAGAAGGAGCTGATACGTGGGTGGTATGTAATGACTCAAAGCGATAGCGGCCAAAAATACAGGCAGCTACTGGCTATTAAAGACATTCTAGGCCTTGATTATACAGTAGAAATTGGAGATGACTTTGAACCACAAAAGGTAAAAACTTACCAAAAGCATGGCAAGACAAAGTCAGGCCTGCTTGTTACTTTTCCCGATGGAGAACACATTGCAAGCTTCAACTCCGGAGACACATACAAGGAAGCCTTACAGAAAATTGGCCTTGACAAAATCCTAAAGCGCCGCATTAACCTTGGAGACAAGCCATTGATCTCATCAAGCCAATTATTGAAAAGCTACGAAGAAGTAGAACCGGGCAAGTGGCTTTACACCCCATGCTCAAATAAAGAGAGAGCAAAGGTGTTAAAGGTTGTAGGAGCTTATATGCAAGTAGCTTTGGAGATAACCGTTATCTGATATTACCCGCGTGATACATAGCGCCATACAACAAAACACAGGCAATCTGCGCCCACATCAAAAAGATGCCAAGGCGCAGATCTTTGTTGCATGGGATAATTTCGATGCTGTAATGTTGCAAATGCCTACAGGAACAGGCAAGACCTTCCTGTTTACATCGCTCATCAAGGATCTTTTGAACCATTATAAGACTCACCGCCTGCAGCTAAACATTCTTATTGTAGCACATCGTACCGAACTGCTCGACCAAATATCCAGTTCCCTTTCTCGCTACGATATACCTCACGGCTTCATTCAAGGCAACCGCGAGCAGCACCTGTGGCAAAGGGTGCAAGTCGGTAGCATATTCTCATTGCTAACCTCTCGCAATAAAACAAATGTCAAGCGCAAGAGTTTTGACTACATAATTGTGGACGAAGCTCATCATTCACTTGCTGACACATACAAACGTCTTTTCGAAGCTTTCCCCACAGCCAAAAAACTTGGCGTGACAGCCACCCCTTGGCGATTCAACCACGAGCCTTTTACTTCACTCTATCAGCGTTTGATTACCACGCCACAAGTATCGTGGTTCATCAAGGAAGGTTTATTGGCCGATTTTGATTACGTATCAATTCGTCCCGATTCTCGTTTACAACAAATGATAAACGACACGAAACTCTCACCAATGGGAGATTTCATGAGCGAAGAACTGGAGGAAGCCTTCAATTGCCAGCGCATAAGGGCTAAAGTATATGCTGCATATAAGAAGTTTGCCTACGGTCGCAAAGGCATCATCTATGCCATCAGCAAAGAGCATGCAACCAATCTCGCCGCATTATATAACGCCAAAGGAGTAACAGCTGTAGCCATTGATTGCGACACACCCAAAGAAGAGCGCAAATCACTCATCGATGATTTTAAGGAAGGCAAAATACAGGTACTTGTCAATGTGGAGATATTTACCGAGGGTTTCGACTGCCCTGATGTCAGTTTCATCCAACTAGCCCGCCCCACTCGTTCCTTAGCGCTTTATTTACAACAGGTGGGACGTGGACTACGCATAGTTCCCGGCAAAGAGAAAACCATCATAATAGACAATGTTGGTTTATACAACTACTTTGGTTTACCCGATGCGAACAGAAAATGGCAATATCACTTTAATGGGAGAGAAGACTTTGAAGAAATTGTCAAGCAAAAAACAAGTCCTGGAAGTAACGACGAGTCTCGAATACGCGAGTATGATGAAGATGATGAAACCATGATGATAATTCGTGGAGCGAATGAGGGCAACATTGTCTCCATTGACGAGCTACAACCAAATAAGAAAGACGCACCTCTTCCCATCACAGAATTCTCGTTATGCGACTACTATCTTGTCATAGGTAACAGAGACAAGTTTAAACTATATCCATTTGTAAAGAAAAAAGGTATTCCAACTGCTCAGGTTGGCAATTGTTTATATGCTTATGACAAGAACGAAAAAGAACTCATATTCACCTCTAATTTATCACACAACACCAAGCTGATAAATCAAAACTCCAAAGAGAAAACCTTGTTAATATTCTTGGGAACCCTAATTGGCTGTAGTCTAAAAGAATTACTTGACATTACCACAATACAGCAAGCAATAGGACACCCCATACAAACCCAACTTAGTTTCTTTGAGTTTCTTGAACTTATAGATATATATTTCAAGCATAATCTCTAGCAATAGATGCATTAAATGGAGAAAGAAGATTAATTGAAAAGAACTAGCACCCCAAAGATTACACCGAGAAATCCATAAAGAACTGTTCCTCATCTATTTTGTAGAACGTCACGTCAGTACGGCCATATCTTTCCAAGTCTTCTTTTGTAACAAAAGCACCATTAGGGACACCAATACGATTACGCAAATACTCACCTAACAATGAATTATTCAACGGAGTAGTTAAAGCTTTGTCGTTTGCTTGTTCAATTCGCAGTATAAGTTGTTTATTGTCGTCTGTTATCGCAGAAAAATGCGTTTTTTCCAAAGGGAAAAAACCAGACTTTGCAACCTGCACCGGAACGCCGATATATGCTTGATTGGGTTCGCGCTTTGTCCCATTTCGTCTAATTCCCCAATTGATACCTGAACCATAACCGACATCACCGCGACTGGTCAACAAAGACAATGTCACTTTATCAAAAGAAGAATGTTTGACATCTTGTTCAAATTGTTTAACCTTCTGATTCTTGTAGAATTTAACAAATTCTTCGATTTCGTTATGATTACATACAATTGAGTCTGACTCGATATTCTGATAAAAAGCATACGCATCTAACGGATCACATTCTACTACATACTCCCTTTGCGACAATCCAAAGCCATTCCTTGTATAATTCGCTGAACCTGCAAATGCGATAAAAGGAACTTCATCCTTCATCCACAAATATATTTTTGAATGTACTGGTGCACCTTGATATATATATTTACATTCAAATGAAGAATAATTATCACCACTAAAGTTCACCAACTCTTTTAACCCTTCATGGAGTTCGATATTGACACCATCAACTGGATACATTCCCGCAATAAGTGATATTTTAATTGGTGGTAAAGAGTCTTCATTAATTTTCTTCATATGCCAAGAAGCCATATTATGGCTGACAAAACCTGATATAATAATAAGGTTATCAGCCCCATTTCGTATTGGTTCCAAGAGCACTTTCTGCACCAACTCCTCATTTATATGATATCGACCTAGCTTATTCATATATATTAGGCTCTATACTATCATACTCAATGCCTGCAAATGACCTTAAAACTGCTTCAAAGATAATCTGAGCACCCTTACAAGGCACAGCCATACCTATTTGCTTTCTTACACTCTCTTTACTTCCGACAAACTCAAATGTATCAGGAAATGTCTGCAAGCGTGCCCTCTCTCTATTAGTCAAAGCACGAGGTTCCGACCAATGATATATATGTGTTCCACCACCGCCACTACCAGTAACTGTATATGCAGGTTTATTAGGATCCAGTCTTTTATAAATTTGACTAATTTTAGCACCCTTCACATTCAATTGAAGTTTCTCCGGCAGATTTGCTGTAAATGCATTTTCACCAGGCCTGATATACTTCAACCTTTCAACTACAATCGGAGACTGCTTTGTCAATTCATTGTTTGGAGCATTAACAGGGATTGCAGGATTTTCAATAGCTGTACGGCAACAATTATCAATAGATTTATATGGAGTTGTTGATGGAACACGGAATTCTACATTCAAATCATTCCTGATACCTACAATTATGATACGGTGCCTTGCCTGAGGTATACCATACTCTTCAAACTTATACAAGTGTGGAGTTATTTTATACCCTGCATCACGCAATTCTGCAAGAATCTTGGCAAAAGCCTTGCCATCATTTGCATTCTTCAGTCCACCTACATTTTCTGCAAGAAACCACATTGGTTTAAATTTCTTCAATGCTTTGACGCCATATGAATAAAGTGGTCCATACACTCCATCCATACCCTTTTGCTCTCCAACAACACTATAGTCATTGCACGGAAACCCAAACGCCAGGGCATCTATTGTAGCAAGCCTATTCATATCAAACTTGCGAACATCTTCATGATATACAGTATTTGGAGCTGAAGGACATATATTTTTACGATAAGTGTCACACGTATTGGCATCATAATCGTTAGCCCACTGATGGGTTATTCTATAATTTTCATTTTCTATTTTAGCATTTGTCGCACCAAAGGCAATACCACCAGGGCCACAAAACAGCTCGCCAAGTCTAAATATCATAGTAGTTCCTTTCACAGTTAGTTTCGCAAATATACGACAAAATCGGACAGAATCGGACAGAATCGGAGAAAAAAATATCAACACTGCACTCAATTACAAAAATATAAGGTATATTTGCTAATTCTAATAATAGAAGCATCTACCATGAAAAACTTTGATATTTTTTCCACAAATCAAGATGATATAAACGAAATTATCAACCTTGTTTGCATGTATTACGCACGTCTTTCCAGCAAAGACGTAAAATACAAGCAAAATAAATCTAATGACTTAAGTATATTGGCAGAGCATTTCAATCTTAAATTGTCGACAATCAACAATTATAAAGATTATTACGATGCATTATTCGAAAATGGCCGTAAAGGCTGGTATCAAAGAAGTCCAGAATCATATCCAAAACTTTACGTCACTTATAACAAATATAAAGAACTTTCAATTCAAGAACATGAAAAATTAACCGAAGAAATCATGATATCCATAAAAGGCTCTATAATGCAGTATTTTAGTATCAAAACCAAAGACCCTGAAACTGTAAAATCTATATTAAGTAAATCATCTTCAATAGTTTTTAGTGGCATAAATGTTTTACAAGACAAGCTAAAGGTTGGCCAACCTGTTTTTATCGTCCTTGGTGGAGACAAGCCTAGCTGGGAGACCGGATTAATTGGTATGGGAACAATCACCAAAGAACCATTTGATATAGGATATGACAGGAACAATTTTAGAGTAGAAGTTGATATTAAATTATTGCTTAACAAAACAATTAAACGAGCAGATCTTGTAACATACAAAGACACATACGATATTATTGGCATTGGTCCTATTACAAAGTGGGAGCCGAATCAGGCTCTATCACAAATCGATTCAACAAAAGCAATCGCATTAATGAGAGCAATGCTTGACTTTGACAAATCCATAGAAAGCGATCTATGCAATTTGGTTGCACCTGAGATTATGCAAAAAATCAAAGCGGCAACACCAATGTACAATGAAATATTGGTAGAATACGGAGAACATATAGCTAATGTCACCACAACGACAACTTTGCAAACGTTGACAAAGATAGCATCACCTTTCTCCATCAACACCATCATCAACTACATCAACAAAACCGGCCTGCTCTATTCTCCTTCACTAATTAAGAGGTTTGCATTTTCGTTGATGGCGAAGCGTTTCCTAATCCTCAGCGGTTTAGCCGGTTCCGGCAAAACACAACTTGCATTGGCATTTGCAAAGGCATTGGTTGAAGACAAGGAAAAGCAGATGTGTGTGGTTAGCGTTGGCGCAGACTGGACAAACCGCGAACCGCTACTTGGATATCCGAATGCATTGAGACCTGGCGAATATATAAAGCCCGAAAACGGAGTATTGGATTTGCTGATAGAGGCAAACAAGCCCCAGAATGCAAACAAGCCATTCTTCCTCATTCTGGATGAAATGAACATGAGTTATGTTGAGCGCTACTTTGCCGATTTTCTTTCGGCAATGGAAAGCCACGAGGCTATAGCATTGTGGAAGGAGTGCAACAACGAAT
>JAEIGA010019443.1_pt1 | contig 10359 bp, 7 predicted proteins | sample 9270691 | NCBI WGS metagenome assembly JAEIGA01 (sample SAMN17057246, study PRJNA624740) | gut metagenome | biome: biome; isolation source: fecal sample | host: Bos grunniens | place: China: Xizang | collected 2019
ATACTCATTTGAATCCTTTTTTCTATCTCCCAATCAATGTCTACAAAAGGACGTGACATCTTAGCGGCTAACATTTCACCTACAGTACTCTTGCCGCAACCGGGCATACCTATAAGAATGATGTTTTTTGTTTCAGATTCAATTTGCAATGTGATGAGGTCGATTATTTCAGAGCTGTCAAGACCATCGGAGTAATTGCATCCTGTGAATATCTCAGATGCTTGTTTAGCTTGAGCTACTAACATAGGCAAACCATTTATATACGGAATGCCAAGGCGCTCTGCATCGAGTAAAAGCTTTGTTTTGGCAGGGTTAAATATAATGTCAATTACACCTATACAAGAATGAAAACGGTCTAATTCCACTGCAGAAACGCCGTTTTTGGGGTACATACCCATTGGCGTAGTATTTACGATAAAGCTTGCGTCGCTGTGAAGGTCATAAATGTTAGAGTAGTTATTATCTCCCGTCCTGGAAATTACAATAACCTGAGCAGAACCCAAATCACGCAAGGCAGCGCAAGCCATAACGGAACTGCCGCCGCTTCCCAACACAAGCGTCTTTCCTTTAGAAACGTCAAAACCCGCTTTTTTTACCAAATATGTAAAACCGTAATAATCCGTATTATATCCTTTTATTTTGTTGCCGTTTTTAACGACTGTATTCACACTGCCGATTTTAGAAGCAACTTCTGAAACCTCATCACAAAGGCTGAATGCCAGCTTTTTGTAGGGGATTGTCACGTTGATTCCGTCGAAGTCACCGGAGCGCAAAAACGCTTCTGCTTCTTCAGGTGACTTCTCAAAAAGAGTATAGCTGTAATCTGCTAAGCAGTCGTGAATTTGGGGAGAAAAACTGTGCCCCAATTTTTCTCCCAATAATCCGCTTTTAAATTTGGTAAAACCGCATATCTTCATAAAAAACCTCAAAATTAAATCATTTCTGAATAACTGCCCAAATAACGGAATTCTTCGCAAAGACTGTCAAGCTCGCAAATGAGCTGAATGAATTCAGAAGAGTAAACAGGCGTATCTAAGTCAAAATAAAACATAAATTCAAAGTCACGATCCGGTATGGGACGGCTCTCTAATTTTACAAGGTTTATACCTAAAGCATAAAAACGAGCAAGAACTCTGTAAAGTGCGCCCGGTTTATGTGAAATAATCATCATAAGACTGGTACGGTCAGCTCCGGGATAAATTTCAAGATTTTTAGAAATACAAATAAAACGAGTGTAGTTGTTTCCTTTGTCCTGTACAGACGAAGCAAGACAGTCAAGACCGTAAAGCGGAGCGCAGGAGCGAGACGAAATGGCTGCCACGTCATCTCTGTCGGACTCAGCTACCATTTTAGCGGCAACAGCAGTGTTTTCTACAACCGTAACTTTTACATTATCAAGAGAATTAATAAAGTTCGTGCATTGCGCCAAAGCGTGCTCATGAGAATAAATTTCACGGATTTTACTGATGTCAACGCCTTTTTTGGCCAATAGATTATGATCCACCTTAACACGTACACTGCGAACAATATTGAAATTATAGTACATCATTAAGTCATAAATCTGTTTAACGGAGCCTGCGGTACTGTTTTCTATCGGAAGCACACCGTAATCGCATAATCCTTTGTCAATAGAAGCAAAAATGCCCGCAAAATTGTTAAAATACATTATTCTCGGAATTTGGAAAAGTTTCTCGCAAGCGTGTTGAGAATAAGCACCCTCAACACCTTGACATGCAACCGTTGCGCAAGGGGGGAAAAGCTTGTTTGTGTTATCAATCGCATAGGAAACTTTTTCTTTTAAATCAGAAGAAGGATAAAGAATTCTGTCCTGATAAGAGCGGCTGAGCTCAAATAAAAGAGAGTAAAGAACACTGGTGTATGATTTAAATTCGCCGTTTGATTTTTCAATTAAATCGCTAAGCTTATCACGTTCGCGCTTTAAATCCATAACAGGCAAATTATTAGCTTTTTTATATTCGGCAATGCCGGAGGAAATATTCATACGCTCCTGAAACAAGCGAATGATTTCATCATCAACAGCATCAATGCGCGCTCTTAAATCTTGTAAATTATTCTCCATTAAAATCACATCCTATAAAAATTTAAATCATATTAAATATTGTCACATATCATATCGTAAATTGCTATCGCTGCCGCGGCTTCTACACAAGGAACTGCTCGTGGCAAAATACAAGGGTCGTGGCGCCCTTTTACTGTAAGTTTTGTATTCTCCTTCGACGGAATGCATACGCTGCTTTGCTCCAGGCCGATTGAAGGGGTAGGCTTAACAGCAACACGAAAAATCAGAGGCATCCCTGAAGAAATACCGCCAAGAATTCCGCCGTGATTGTTTGTGGCTGTTTTAATCGAACCATCAGTATCAAAATAAAAATCATCATTGTTTTCTGCACCTGTCATTTCGGCGACATTAAAGCCTGCTCCGAATTCAATGCCTTTAATGGCAGGTATGCCGAATACGCATTGTGAAATTTTATTTTCAATGCCATCAAAAATAGGAGCTCCGATACCGGCCGGCATACCAAAGACAGCACACTCAATAACTCCGCCAATGGAATTGCCCGTAGATTTTTGAGCCAAAATCAACTCTGACATAGCACGCTCTGCCTCAGAATCCAAAACGGGGAGTTCCTTTTCACGTACTGCCTCGAAATCTTGCAAAGAAACATTACAAGGATCATATAATCTGTCGCAAACAGTACCGATTTTTGAAATGTGTGCACCGACATAAATGCCGCGCTCTTTTAAAAGCTGGAGAATTATACCGCCTGCAACGCACAGAGGAGCAGTAAGTCTGCCTGAAAAATGACCTCCACCGGTAGGATCTTGAAAGCCTTTATATTTTACATTTGCAGTAAAATCTGCATGGCCGGGGCGTGGAACATCAGCAAGATTACTGTAGTCACCGGGACGCGTGTTTGTATTACGTATTACTGCAGTCAAAGGGGCGCCGCAAGTACAGCCGTTTACAATACCGCTGAGAAATTCAGGCAAATCTGCCTCTTTGCGTGAAGTTGTATACTTAGAATTACCGGGAGCGCGTCGCGCAAGAAATTTAGACAGCTCGTCCGTATCAATCTTAAAGCCGGCCGGCAGGCCGTCAATTGTAACGCCTATTGCAGAAGAATGCGATTGCCCGAATATTGAAATTTTAAGATTTTTACCAAAAACAGAAGACATTTTGTCACCCCTTTGTTAATTAATCTTTATATTATCATAATCCTGCCAGAAAAGAGGGTAGGATTTGTTTACTGCATCAGAATCTGTTATAACCAATTTGTCTGAGCAAACTGTTGCTGCAATAGCCGCAGTCATAGCAATTCTATGGTCATTGTGGCTGTTTACCGTGCCGCCTTTGAGACAGAAATTATTCGGCTCTGCATGTTTCTCGGCAGTACGGCAACCGTTAATAATCAAACCATCCTCAGTTGGCTGTACGTCAGCACCCAAAGAACCAAGCAAATCACAAACTGTTGCAATCCTATCGCTTTCTTTTAATTTTAAGCGTTGAGCATTGTAAATTTTTGTTGCACCGTTTGCACAAGCTGCAGCTAAAGATAAAATCGGTACAAGGTCAGGTATATCGGAAGCATCAATTTCGATACCTTGCAGACAGGAGGGAAGCACTGTTACATCGCACAAACTATCGTCAGAATATGATGTGCTTTTTGATACGGAAACAGTAGCACCGAATCGTTTTAGAATATCAAGAACAGCCTTATCTCCTTGTGCTGAATCATTGCGAAGCCCTGTAACGCAAACGGGGTTATTACCTATCGCTCCTGCAGTCAACCAAAAAGCAGCATTTGACCAATCTCCGTCAGCACGGAAAGACAGCATTCCGTCCGGGTGACGGAAATTCTTGTTGCCTCCTACTAAAATAAGAGAATCGCTTACTGCCTTTATATCAACGCCAAAGTGAGTAAGAACCTCTAATGTCATATCAACGTAGGGGCGTGATTCTAATTTACCGACAATATGAATTTCGCTGTTTTCTTCAAGCAGTGGCAGGGCAAAAAGCAAACCGGTGATATATTGTGAAGAAATATTACCTGCGATTTCAAATTTACCGCCGCGTAATTTGCCGGAAGTTTTAAAAGGCACCGTTCCTACAGAATCTACAGAACATCCGTGGTTTATAAGTTCTTCACGAAGAGGTGATAACGGACGATTTGGCAATCTTCCTTCGGGATAAAATTGTGCATCTATGCCTAAAGCACAAACAACGGGCAACAAAAAGCGTAAAGTAGAACCGCTTTCTCCGCAATAGAGCTGTGCGTCTGTATTTTTTGTTAAGGTATTTGTACGCTCCACCGTTATTTCGCTACCGTTTACGGAAATTTTTGCACCTAACGCTTGTAAACGTTTTATTGTTGCTGTTATATCTTCGGAAAGCTTGCCGCTATATGTGATTTTTGTGGCAGTACCGTAAAGAGCTGCTGCAATCAGCAATCTGTGCACGTGGGATTTTGACGGAATCGCTTCCACACTTCCTTTTAACTCCGGACGATAAATCGAAACGGATTTTTTTGCTACATTGTTAATGGGCTTGCCGTCAATGTATGCTTTAAGATTATCAACCACTATATTTACAAGTCTTTTACGAGCTTCAAAAGAAGCCCATGCTATATGAGGTGTAATAATGCAGTTTGGTGCGTCAAAATAGGGGTGGTCGGCACGCATCGGCTCGCCATCGAGTACGTCAATTCCGGCTCCTGCAATTGTACCTTTGTGAAGCGCCTTTGCAAGTGCTTCTTCGTCAATAGTGCCGCCTCTTGAAGTGTTAATAATAAAAGCTGTTTTCTTCATCTTTGATAAAGAGTCTTCGTTTATGATCTTTTTTGTTTTATCAGTCAGAGGGCAGTGGATAGTCAGAAAATCTGATTCTGATAGCAACTCGTTAAAAGAGACAACTTTGTAAGGACAATTTTTTGGCGACGTACGCGTATGAATTATGGGTTGCATGCCGAAAGCTTCACCGATTTTTGCTACGGCTTTGCCAATGGCTCCGTAGCCTAAAATTCCTAATTTCTTGCCTGAAAGTTCAATAATGGGAAAATCAAAATACGTAAAAATTTTAGATTTTTTCCAATCTCCTTCATGTACTGATTTATCGTATTTTATTATATTTGATGCTAAATTTAAAATTAATGCAAAAGTATGCTGAGCAACGGAGTCTGTAGAATAACCGGGAACATTACTGACTGTGATATTTTGCTTTGATGCAAAAGTTGTATCAATATTGTCATAACCGGTGGCCCACAATCCGATATATTTAAGCTCGGGGCATTTGGATAAAACTTCTTCTGTAAACTTTGCCTTACTGCAAATTATTGCTTCGGCGCCTTTTACAATGTCTTCTAATTTACCATCGGGAACATTGTCATAAACAGTTACATCACCGAGGTTTGTTAATTCATCTAAATTTATATCGCCATTTGGAGTAACGGCGTTTTTTTCTAAAATAACTATTTTTTTATTACTGTATTTACTTTTAACCATATCATTCATTCCTGTCTTAGCTTTTTGCCTTTTTAACCCATTTGTGAAGTATTGATTATATCGATTGTGTGCGAAACAATAATCCTTTCCGGCATATCCGGTGTATACAAATAAGCAGTTAAAACAACTTTTTCGATTGATTCTTGTTTTGCTGTTGCAGTAAGTTTAATGGATGTAATTATCGTTTCATCAGACATGTCACTCGTCTCAAGGTGACTGTACCAGCTGCCGTCTACGTGAATATCATCATAAAGATATACTTCGACGAAATCCTTGTTTTGCTGTGCATCCTCAGGATTTTTTATGTCATATTTGATTTTATCGCCGGATTTTAGATTTATTTCTAAATTATATGCTATTTTAACATTGCTGGTGTTTGTATAATTGTTCCATGCATCATTCCAAATATCTGTAAATTTACCGCTGAGTGTTTTCTCTGCTGAGGTAATTGCTTCAAAACAGTCAATGTCTTTGCCGGCAATCCAATCTGATGAAAAACTGTTTACAGATATTCTTTTACCTTCTTCGGAAATATATAAACTTAATGTATCCGGCATACCCGGCTCTATAGAGGGCGCTGCTGTTGGAGTAGCTGTTTCAGCTGCGGAATGTGTTGCAGTGCTTATTTCCGGTGTCGCTAAAGCTGTAGAAGAGGGGAAAGTCGGTGGAGAAATAATATTTGCGGATTCTTGTGAATTGTCACAGGAAACGCAAATACATAACATCATAAAAATGACAACAAAGAAAAACAGTGTTGCTTTTAAACGAACGCAACAATTTTTTATGTTATTAAAAAAAATATTTAACATTTAAAACATTCCTTCTGCTTAGATGTGTCTGTTTTGACAAACAGAATTGAATGAATTATACCATACGATTCTTAAAAATACTATAAAAAATTTAAAAGCTGCCATCGCTTTGAGGCAGCTTTTAATGTGTGTGTTTTAAATTTTTAAATAAGCTTCTAAAATCTCTGCCGCATCACCTACAAACTCACCGCAGGGACGTTTCTTATAGTACTCTGCTGTGCGCTTTGAAGGTGGAGTGGAGGAGCTGATTTCCGACGAGGAAACAGGAGCACGGCCGGAAAACTCTCCGCTCAGCAGCTCGCGGCAAATTATACTGCCGTTTTGTGCTTTGAATTTTGCAGCTAATTCTTGGATCCGTTTATAATGCTCGGCTTTAGAATCAAAATCTGTAGGATCTTTGTATCCTTTTATCAAGCCTATTGCCATAAACATGCCTGAAACAGCACCGCAAACTTCCCGAAGCTTGCCCATTCCGCCGCCGAAAGATGAAGCAATCAAAGCGGTCTGCTCTGTCGTAAGACCTGTTAAATCTTGAAAAGCCAGAAGTACAGCTTGAGAGCAGTTGTAGCCTTGTTTAAAATAGTCGATTGCAATTTCTCGCCGTGTCATAATTTTAATTATATCTTCTCAAGAGCGTCTGCCAATTTATCAAGAGCATCATTTTCGAAAAGCTCGATTGTTCCTTTGTCACAAGCAGCAGTCAGTTTGCCATCTATGGGAATTTTTGCAACTAACGGAATATTATGCTTTGCAGCGATTTCGTCAATGTGGCTTTCTCCGTATATTTTATGCTCTTTGCCGCAGTCGGGACAAACATAATATGACATGTTTTCCACTATGCCAAGAACGGGAATGTTCATGAGATTTGCCATATTAACAGCCTTCTCAACAATCATTGAAACGAGTTCTTGGGGAGAGGTCACTATGATTATACCGCAAATAGGAAGTGACTGGAAAACTGTCAGTGGAACATCACCTGTTCCGGGAGGCATATCCACAAACATAAAATCAACGTCTTCCCATATAACATCTGTCCAAAATTGCTTAACAGTACCTGCGATAATGGGACCGCGCCATACTACAGGATCAGTTTCGTTTTCAAGAAGCAAATTAAGAGACATGGTTTTTATTCCTGTTTTTGTTAAAACAGGATAGATACCTGCTTCGTCGCCCGTAGCTTTTTCTTTTAAACCAAATGCTTTTGGAATAGACGGACCTGTAATGTCTGCGTCTAAAATTGCTGTTTGGTAATCTTTACGGCGCATATTAACGGCCATAAGTGATGTTACCAAAGATTTACCAACGCCGCCTTTACCGCTTACAACAGCAATAACCTTTTTGATATCTGAACCGACATGTGGCTTTTCCAATAAGGATTCAGGCTGTCTGCTTGAACAGTTTGCACTGCAATTTGAACAGTCATGATTGCATCCTTCACTCATTTTATACATCTCCTTATATACATAATACAAATAAAAGTACAAGTAGTATTATATCACATGTAATCTAAATTACAAAAATAAATTAAATATAAAAAACAACAGCCAAGCGTGGATTGCATTACGCTCGGCCGTCGTTTTGGAATGGTTTATTTGTTTAAGGTAAATGCTTAATTATAATGCAATCAGGATGTAACTGTAGATTTCCTGTTTGCCTTCAACACAGTATACTTCAATACCGTGTTTGCTTTCGATATAACTTTTAATTTCATCAGCTTCTTCTAAAGATGAATCCACACCGTTAATCAAAATGCAAATATCGTGAGATTTTAAATCCATATTATCACACATAGACAATGTGGCAGATTTTCTGTCAGGCTGAGCAGAAAGGATGTTTTTGCCTACAAAGCCTATATAATCACCTTTGTGAACTTGAATATCCTGCATGTCAGCATCACGTACACATTTAGAAACCTCTGCAGTAACAACATTCTCCATACCGGCATTAAAAACAGCTTCGACTTCGTCAGGATCCGTAAGCTCTCCGTCAGTCATTGTTAATGCTGCGTAGCCATCTCCTATTGTTTTGCTGTTAATAATTCTAACATCGGCTTTGTTATAAAGCTGTGCGGCTTGCTTTGCAGCTAAAATTACATTGGAGTTATTTGGGAAAACAAAAATAGTTTCTGCATTGATTTTATCAAAGGCTTTCAGAAAATCGTCTGAGGAAGGATTCATGCTCTGTCCGCCCTCTACGATAATATCTGCTCCTATTTCACGAAAAGTTTGTTGTATTCCTTCTCCGCAAGCTACAGCAACTACGCCATAAGCTTTGCGTTCTGTTTTTTCTTCTTCTTCCGGAAGTGTATTGTTGTGCTGTAAAGTCATATTTTCTATTTTTAATTTCAAAAATTCACCGTATTGCTGGCAAAATGCAAGGACTTTGTCCGGCGTTTTTGTATGAACATGTATTTTTACAATACTTCCTGTTTTAAAGGCTGCAATAGAATCGCCTAATGTTTGAAGAAAGTCAGTGATAATTGTAATGTCAAAATTTTCAATATCAGTCTTGGCATTTTGAAGCCTTACAAGAAGTTCTGTGCAATAACCGAATTCTAATACACTATCTTCGTTAAAAGCGTCTAAATCGAGCTCTGATGCGCTGCCTGAAGAAGGCAGTGCGTTAAGCTGTGTGTAGTCGTAATTCGTATCTCCGTCAAGGGCACTGAACATACCTTCAACTATACAAATCAATCCTGCTGCGCCTGAATCAACAACACCTGCTTTTTTTAACATAGGAAGCAAATCGGGAGTACGGTCAAGAGAACGCTTTCCTTCTTCTATAAACGAACCTAAAAATTCTTCTGCGTCCTTGTTTTTCTTTGTAGATGCAAATTCGGTAGCATCACGGGCAACAGTTAAAATTGTGCCTTCTGTAGGTTTCATTACAGCGTTATACGCATGTTTTACACCCATTCTGAACGCTTTGCTGAGCTGATGTGAGTCGGCAACTTCCGACTCACTTAAACCGGCGGCAATACCGTCAAAAAATTGTGAGAGAATAACACCGGAGTTGCCGCGGGCACTGAAAAGCATTCCGTTAGCCACATTTCGCGATACCTCAGCTAAAGAGGGGCTTTCAGTCTTTAATGCGTCAACACCACCCATAAGAGTGAGGAGCATATTATCGCCTGTATCTCCGTCCGGAATAGGGAAAACATTTAAGTCGTTTATTTCTCCGGCATGATTGCGCAAATTAATTGCGGCACGCTTTAACATATTTGAATATGAAATACCATCTATCTGTTTTGACATAAAATATCTCCTCGTTATTTATTTTTTCCTAAGAAAAACAGCGCTAATGTTCCGGGACCTGAGTGTGCGCCTATTACGGGTCCTGTATAGACTGTTATATCTATATCACGTCCGTAGTCATTCTTTATAATATCAGCCAGAAGCTGTGCATCCTCTTGACAATCACCGTGGCAAATAAAAATAGGGCCGGTAGTTTTGTCAATTGCAAGCTCGCCGTACTTGTCGGCTAAAGCCTTGATAGATGCTTTTCGGCCGCGAACTTTCGTAACCGGAACCAAATGTCCTTCGTCATCAACATGAAGTACAGGTTTAATACCAAGCATTCCGCCTATAAAAGCTGCTGCGGGGCTTACTCTGCCGCCGCGTTTTAAGTAAACCAAATCATCTACTGTAAACCAATGGCAAATATGGGGAACTGTTTCTTTTATATATTTTTCAAGTTCTTCAATAGTGGCTCCTTCTTCCTTTTTTTGAACAGCTAAGTACAGAAGTAATCCGAAACCTGCGGAAGCAGCAAGGCTGTCGACTGTTATCAACTTTGAGTCAGGGTAAACCTCGGAAAGTGCTTTACAGGCAAAAGAGCCAGAATTACATGTTGTGCTGAGTCCTGAAGAAAAAGCAAGGTATAAAATATCGTTACCTTTTTTTATTTCTTCCTCAAAGCCTTGTTTGAATTTTTCTGAATTAACAGCGGATGTTTTTGCTATGCCGCCATCACGCATTTTTTGATAAAATGTCTTGGGCTCAATTTCGTTGTTAGACCAAATTTTTTCCTC
>JAEIGA010019444.1_pt1 | contig 10359 bp, 6 predicted proteins | sample 9270691 | NCBI WGS metagenome assembly JAEIGA01 (sample SAMN17057246, study PRJNA624740) | gut metagenome | biome: biome; isolation source: fecal sample | host: Bos grunniens | place: China: Xizang | collected 2019
ACGTCCACATCATTGTATGCAAGACCCTTGGTCATACCGTAACAAGCGGTACCGAGTCCTCCTGCAATATGAGGAGGAAACTCCCATCCAAACATCAGAACTCTCATTATTTATCCTCCTTATGATATTGTTTCATTACATGTATGATCTGAAGAAGCGCAGCGGTACTCATTGCAGAAGCGATAGCTCCATGCGGTTCATGTGGAGGGTCTCCATCATAAAGCTCAGAGAATGCGCCGACACCATGCTTGCTGATATCCTCGAAGAATCCCTCAACGAGATACTTGGCTCTTCCATAGAAGGTAGAACCCATCATGCGGAAGCAAAGGTCAATGTATGGCGCAAGGAGATCAGGGAATGCACAACCCTGGTGATAAGCGAGGTCGCGGTCAATCTGTGAACCCTCATACACTCCTCTGTAAGCCTCGTTTCTTGGAGAAAGAGATCTGAGACCTCTTCTTGTAAGAAGCTCATCGTTGATAGTCATCACGATTTCTGAGATGACCTCATCATCAACCGGACAATACTCAAGGTATGCAGGGATAAGCATGTTAGGCCTTACTGCCTGACTGACAGGGCCATTGCCGACAAAGTCAACAAGGTAACCCCAATCCTCTCTCCAGAACATAGGCTGGTAGTTTTCCTTTACAAGATCACGGATAGGAGTCCAGCGGGCTACGAAAGCATTGTCTTTCTTGACACCATACTTGTTCTCCATATCGATTGCAAAGCAGAGGGCATTGTACCAATATGCATTTGTCTCAACCTGATATCCTGCTCTTTCTGTCACAGGGTTTCCGTATACATATGCGTTCATCCAAGAGAGTGCAACGCCATCCATCTGAGCCCAAAGAAGTCCGTTCGGGTGCATTGCTATCTCCTTTCTATGACCTGGAGCATAACTCTCTATGATAGCCTTGAGAGTCTCTCCATATTTTTTCCATATCTGCTTTTCTTTACCACAGAAACGAATATACTGCTGGATTGTCTCTGTCAATCTCAGAGGAGCCTCACACTGTGTGGTACGATGGAAGAGACGCTCCTTTTCATCCTCGATGAGAGTGTCAAGGATCTGCTCGAACTCTTCGCAGTCACCGTTTGCATAAAGTGTAAGACCAGGGAGAGAAGCGACTGTTTCTCTGAGAAGACCTGTCTCAAGCCATGAGAAACCGGCATTGATGCGAGACTTGCCATTGTGATGACACTTGAAGAGCTGCGCATTATGTACAAGAAGATCCTCATAATCCTCGATGACTTCCATCTTCTTCAATGTGTCAGTAAACTTTCTCTTCAGGCCCTTCGGATTGATTTCATTTACAGATGCTGAGAACACCACTGAATCACCAGGCTTCATTTCAAGAGAAAATGCTCCCGGAACGAAGAGGTCTTCCCTGCAGTCAAATCCACGACGATACTCATCCGAGTAAGTCACGCCGCTGTACCAATATGGATGGGACTTGAAAGTGGCCTGACCTGAAACCTGCATATTGAGGTATGGGAATCCGTTATACAGACGGAAAGCGACACCTGAGTCAATCTCATCATAACCGGTATAAGCCTCCGCATTCTGACTTGTCAGACTGTGAACACTTCTGAACGCAAGGAAAGGCTTCAATGTAAGCGTAAGCTTTGATGGAGCCTCAAGAAGTTCATACTTGATAAGAACCTGATCATTATCAGGAACCATCATGATAGTCTTGGTGAACAGAATTCCTCCCACCTTATAAGTGATGACTGGAACCGGATTTGCATCAAAGTCCACGATGTACTTATGTCCCTTAGGATCGTAAGTGCCGCCATAGCAGTGAATTCCGAGATTAAACTGCTTACCGCGAAGGACCAGACTCTCATCCAAAGAGGAAAGCAGCATGTACTTTCCGCCACCGAGTTCATCAACAGGAACAGCGAGCAATCCATGATAGCGCCTTGTGTTGCAGGCAACAATCGAAGTATTGCAATACGCACCAGTCTCGTTCGCAGCGATAATCTCACGCTTGAGCGAGTATTCCAGGTTTACAAGCTCTGACTTGTTGAATTTAAGAAAAGCCATAAATTGTATGTTAATTTAAATATCAGTCTAATTTTTTCAGAACAATGGCAGTACGGTTCGGCAAATAAAGCGACATGCTGTCGTCATATCTGCCATTGCCATTCTCGCTCTTGACAGGTACACTAAAATGCACCTCTCCAGTCTTTAATCTGGAGAAGCCGTCAAATTCGTTTTCGTCTGAATTTAAAACTGCTTCATATTTTCCCGCCGGAACGGCAAAGCCATAATCTGCGAACGAAGCAGTGGGGTTAAAATTCAGTGCAAAAATACAATTTTTTCTTTTGAAAATCAGTATCTTTTTCTCTTCATCCTGAACAAAAAGTTCCGGTGCCTCGTCAAGTATCGATTCCTGACGTGCCAACTCGACCATCGCCTTGTCAAAATTCCTCAAATATCTGTATCTCAGATAGTCAGGCTCGGCAAGGGACCATTGTCTTCTGGCATGCTTATATGACCATCCGTTCCCTTCGCGAGGGAAATCAATCCACTCAGGATGGCCGAACTCATTGCCCATGAAAGTGAGGTATCCGTTGCCGCATGTAGCCATGGTCACAAGGCGGATCATCTTATGCAGGGCCATTCCTCTGTCGACCACAGGAGACTGCGACTCCTTATTCATCGAAGTATACATTTCAGCATCCATGAGGCGGAAAGCGATGGTCTTGTCACCCACCATCGCCTGGTCGTGACACTCCGCATAGCTGATGGTCTTTTCATCTGCACGCTTATTTGTGAGCTGCCACCAGATCTCGCCCACTCTCCAGTCATCATCTGAAAGTTCCTTGATCCACTTGATCCAGTTGTCAGCAACGCCCATACTCATACGGAAATCAAAGCCTACGCCACCCATCTCTATCGGAGCCGCAAGGCCTGCCATTCCGCTGACATCCTCTGCAATCGTGAATGCATCCGGATTCATCTCATGGATAAGGGTATTTGCAAGAGCAAGATATGCGATTGCATTATCATCCACGCCCTGATTGAAATAGTTCTCATAACCCACGAAATCCTTCTCAAGACCATGATCCCAGTAAAGCATGCTTGTCACACCGTCAAATCGGAAACCGTCGATATGATATTCCTCCATCCAGTACTTGCAGTTTGACAGAAGGAAATATTTAGTCTCATCCTTGCCATAATCGAAGCAGCGCGAACCCCATGCAGGATGTCTTCCCTGCCATCCATCATAGAAATAGAGTGTCTCTTTTCCATCAAAGTTTCCAAGTCCTTCGGCCTCATTATCAACTGAATGCGAGTGCACGATGTCCATTACGACGGCTATTCCGAGGCCATGAGCTTCATCCACCAGAGCCTTGAATTCCTCAGGGGTTCCAAAGCGCGAGCTGAGTGCGTAGAAGTTGGCCACCTGATATCCGAACGAACCGTAATAAGGATGCTCCTGAAGTGCCATGATCTGCAAGGTATCATAACCCAGATCCGCCACTTTAGGAAGTACGTTCAGACGGAACTCCTCAAATGTACCGACCTTCTCTTCCTCTGCCGCCATTCCTATATGGCACTCGTAGATGAGCGGATGAGGTCGCTTTCCCGGACCTTTGTGTTTCCACTGATATGGCTGCGGATCCCAGACCTGTGCACAGAATGTCTTGGTATGAGGATCCTGCACGGTCCTGGTAACGTATGCCGGAAGTCTCTCCGCACCACCGCCAGGCCACTCGATATAGAGCTTATAAAGCGAGCCATGATCCATGAACATCGAAGGAAGCACGATCTCCCAGTTACCGCCACCAAGAGGCTTGAGAGCATATGCTTCTGTGCGCTTCCAGTTGTTGAATTCTCCTATGAGATATATCTTGTTGGCGTTGGGAGCCCACTCACGGAATACCCAATTGCCGTTCACATCATGATGAAGACCATAGAACACATGGTTGTTCAACCCCTTGCTCAAAGATCCGTCCACAGAAAGACGGTCCTTAAGGTCGAGTATCATTTTGTTACGACGATCTATGACATCCTTATATGGCATCAGCCACTCATCATGGTCATAAATCATGTTACTTTTCTTTGTCTTTGCGCACATATTAATGTTGTTTTCGTTTCTGTTCATAAGGTCGCCACAGCACTTTACGAACGTGCTATAACGACAGGCCATCGAGCTTCTCGCGGGCTCCACGAAGGTATTCACGGCACGCGCAGACCAGCTCTTCCGATCTCTTTATATACTTGTCGATATCTTCAATTCCCGTCTTAGGGTCTTCGACTTTTGCGGCTATCGCCTCAAGTTCTTCCATCGCTTTCGCGTAATCGAATTTCTCGGTCATATCATTTAATCTGGTTTAGATCCCTCGACTCCGCTCGGGATGACAGTTTTGAGTGTCTCGGGATGACAGGGTTACGTTTTCAACATTTGCTTCAATTGTGCCGTCGGCGAACATTATGGAAACCGCATCCCCCACATTGACCCCAGATGTTCCCTTCAGTACAATGCCGTCCGCATCCACAGCCAATGCATATCCCCTCTCCATTATCTTTCGCGGATCTGCCGCGCTTATCCTGGTCTGAAGCACCTGCAAGGCCGATTCCATCAGCGAAAGCTTCATTGCATATCCGCTGCGTATCCTGCTCTGCAGACGGTCCACCGAGGACTCCATCTGGAGTATTCTGTTGGAAAACGCCAGTCTCACCCTTGTCACATACGAAGAAATCCTTGCATCCTCATTCTCATACATTTCAAGAATGAAGTCTGCAAGGGCCGTAGGTGTCTTTACATATTCATGGGCAACCATATCGCACACATGGTGGTCCTGATCGTGTCCTATTGCCGTCAGGACCGGCAATGGATACTGGGCAATGGCCGCCGCCATGTCATAATCATCAAAGCATGCCAGGTCGAGTTTCGAGCCACCTCCACGCAAGATCAATACAGCATCATACTGCAACCCCGATTCCAGGACGGCATCAAGTGCGGCAATGATTGATGCCGGGCAGTCAGAGCCCTGCATCAAGGCAGGATAAAGTTCCGTCGCCAAGGTGAAACCATATGGATTTTCCGCAACATGGCGCATGAAGTCACGATAACCGGCAGCATCCTCAGCTGAAATCACCGCCATCCTGTAAGGGAGTGCCGGCAATGCAAGTTCCTTCTGCAGATCCATGATTCCTTCCTTGGTAAGGCGTTCGATGGTCCTCTGCTTCTCAAGCTCCTTAACTCCGAGAGAGTACTCCGGGTCCACATCATTTACGATCAGCGAGAAGCCATACAGTTCACTATAATTGACCTGCACCTCCATAAGCACAGTCATACCCTCAGCCAGAGGAGAGCCTGTGACCGATTCGAAATATGGGGCGATGAATCTATATTTGGAAGACCAGATGATGGCGGAAGACTTTGCCACCAGGCCCTTGGAATCACTCTGAGAAAGTTCCAGATAACAATGTCCGCCGCTGCGCGCCTTCACGGCACTGATCTCGGCCTTCAGCCAGATACGGCTTGGAAAAAGCAATTCTATCCCCTTCTTCAGTCTGTTCTGCAACTCATAAAGGTCGATAAACTCTTTCTCCATAATCTGAATCATTCAACGGAGACAAATTTAATAAATTTTCCATAGAGTTGACCTTACGTTTCTAAAAATGTACGCATTTTCCACAAGGTCAGTACACACGTTCATACACACAAAAACACCTCGGTCACTTTTTTGTCAAAAGTTGACCGAGGTGTACTTGTTTTCTATCAAAAAGTCTCGATTTTATGACACCTTGGCCGTTTTTATTGGAAAAGTTGACCGAGGTGTAAAAGACCGATTATTTTATTGTCGAGTTAAAAGGTGTTGCTGGAATACCGAAGCAATTATACAATGTCGAAGGACACCACTTGCTCCATGCATAGCGCACTGCAACAGGCTTTGTCACTTGCGGACATTTATAGACCTTTATGGCCTTTGCCTTATGCTCGCCACCTCTGAGGACAACCGCCTTGGCAGGATACCATACGCCATCCTCACCAGCCATCTCAAATCCGTCAAGATCCTTTGAGCGAGGGCTCAAGCCCATCTTGCCTACTTCAAATGTAACTATTGCCTCACCTTCCTTGAACTCATATTTTACCGGCATCGGAGTATACGGATCTACGAAGTGATCGAAGCCATAATCACGGACAAGAGCAAGATATGCCAGACGGTCTCCGACTGTTTTCTTATTCGCCGGATGTATGCAGGTATAATCTCCCGCGTCATGAGTAGTGGCCATGGCGCTGTTTGGAATATCATACACATTCAATGCCTGCGCCCACATCATTTCAGGCGGATTTGTCTTGTACGGAGCGATCTGAGTGTAATAGAACGGCATAGATTCGTTGTTCCAGCTTTTACGAAGAAGATTCACAAAAGCAGGCTGCAATCTTCTATACTGCTCCGGCTTATCCGAATTAGAGCAGCCCTGATACCAGATGAATCCCTTAGCCGTATAACCCATGACTGGCTTAAGCATACCATTGTAAAGCACGCAAGGATCATGATGGGCCTTCGCCCTTGTACGGGTCTTTGTCTGAAGATGAGCATAATCGAACTCTCCGTCAAACTCGCTGCGGAGAAGTTCCTCAGGCATCCAGGCCTCGATATAGCTGCCACCATATGAAACATCTATGACTCCCACAGGGATGTCGAGTGTTTCATAAAGTCTGAGAGCAAAGAAGTATGCAGTTGCACTAGCATTACCTATCTCGGCTGGAACATTCTCCATCCATTTGGCCGGAGCCTCATCCTTGACCTCATATGCAACGGTCTTCTTTATCTTACATACTCGGATCGGAACTGATGCCTTTGCTCCTAAAATGATATCGGCAGCGTTATCCACAGGCTGGGCTTCAAAACCTTTCAGCGGCATCTCCATATTGGACTGTCCCATACACATCCACACCTCTCCGATGAGAACATTCTTGACAGTCAAAGCTTCACCGTCATTGAAGGTGATCTCATATGGACCGCCAGCTATAGGAGTAGGCAAAAATGCTGACCACTTTCCGGAAGCATCCGCCTTTACAGTTGTCTGGACATCAGACCATGTAGCAGTAATGACCACCTCCGCATCAGGAGTCGCAGTTCCCCATACAGCCGCATTGCTCTGCTGCTGAAGGACCATATCATCTGCGAAAATCGGTGGAAGAACGACCTTTGCCTGCATGGCAACTGTTACGGTCAGGAATGCTGTAAAAACTAAAAATATCTTTCTCATAATTAGACTGTCATTGGTTATTTGATCTACCAGCTTACTTCTTGAGTATATACATTACCGAAAAGGTCTGTTACACGAATTTCTCCTTTTGTCACACCCGGTGAAGGTGTCACGCTGAATATAAGTGACGTATTCAACGGCGTGCAATATTTTCTGGTAGTCTTGTTTTCTATTGTATTGAAAAGGTCGAGATAATCGAGATCCACTCCCGGAGTGAACTCCATATCGCTGACCTTGACTCCGTTTTCATACCACTCAGGGGTACTCCATCCTTCAGACCAGTTCCAGATATTGACCTTAACGGTAGCATCACCTGTCCTTACAGGAGAGTAAGCCCTCATCTGAGTTTCCTTAGTCATTCCTACGCCCTTGTAGTACCAGCTCAGAGAATCCCCGGCAACCTCCATGACCATATAACCCTGAGGCTCACCCTTTGCTGCAATCTCACGATTGAATCGAAGGGCACCTGTACATCTGGCAACACTTATACACTGGATGTTTGGAGCACCATGTCTGGTAGTCTTACCCTTATAGTTGTAGTAGAAGTTCTCATGGTTATGACCGTTCCATGCATAAACCGCTCTGTACTGAGCAAACACAGACAGGTAATCCCTGTAGTTGAGGCTATATGCATTATGCGATCCGTTTGGAGATGTGTTAGGAGTCTTGAACGGATTATGATGCGAGCAAGTCACGATGATCTTATCCTTCGGTACATATGACAGGTCGGCCTTCACCCATGCCAGTGTCCTCTCGTCCAAGCCATAGTAATATTTTCCTGACGGGCTCTGACGGTCATACATGATATCATTGAACACCATAAAGTGAATATTTCCAAGGTCGAAAGAATAATGTGTCGGTCCCACATAAGACTCATAGTACACATTTCCCTGCTCTGTCTCGAAAAGAGTTCCCTGATCATAGTCATGGTTACCGATGACATTGAAGGTAGGGCAGTTGATCTTAGCCGCGCCATCCATATAGTCATCCCATGCCGCCATATAGTTATAGACAAGGTCACCAAGATTGATGCAGTACACAGGACCATTGCATGAAGCACGGAAAGCCTCTACATCAGGGGCAACCCTCTCATGCCATGTTTCCATGGAATTATCCACACCGAAGGTCCTCACCTGAGGGTCTGCAATCATGAGGACGGTATAGTCTTCATTGACAGGCTGACGGTCCAGAACGAACTCTGCCTTTACTGCCTTAGAATGACGAGGAATTCGCTTGAAGGTCTGAGGTATACCGTTTCTCGTAGGAATTGCAGCGTCTGCCGGGATGCTGTAATAGATGAAGCCAGCAGTCTCAAGATCGGATTTCATTGCAAAATATCCGTTCTTATCGGTAGTGACGCACTGGTGTCCGTCTGTAACTACAACTCCTATCCATGGTTCGCCGGCAGAAGTCTTGATGGAACCGAATACATTATATCCCCCTATCGGAGCTTCAAGGGCCACTGCCCAATCAGTAAGTTCCATACCACCTGTGGTAGCAGCAATTGCTGCACCACAGACAAGACCTGTTCTTCCTCCATCAGCCTTGACGCTTCCATGGTTGGCACAGTCTGTCACGAATGAACGCAGGTCTGCGCGTGACTCGATGCATCCTACCACACCACCAGTATGAATTGCATAACGGTTGGTAGCATCATATCTGTTTCCGCCGGATCCCGAGAAGATGTTACCATAATTGACGCAAGCGCGGACATATGCACCCGCAATTGCATCCTTAGTGACATATATGTTTCCGACAATACCTCCTGTTGCACTTCGTGCACGCGAACTGATACCATCAAATCTGATATCGCCATAGTTCATACACCTGTGTATATGCACCGGACGACCGACATTACCTGCGATACCGCCTGTGTGAGACGGAAGTTCTCCGGTAGATGTCACTTTTCCATAATTGAGACAGTCTGCAATTACAAGAGACTCATGCGGCATTCCCACAATACCTCCGATATTGGCACCACATGCTCCTGCAGAAGTTACAGATCCGAAGTTTTCACAACGCGCAATATCTCCTTTGGTCTGACCGATGACACCACCGACTCTTGCTATACCCTTTGTACCGCCGTCTTCCGCCTCACGGATATCCGCAGTCACATTGCCCTTGTTGGTACAGAACTTCACTGTCGCACGTCCCGGATATCCGGCAATACCTCCCACATAGAACGACATGAGATTGGTGACGGCATTGACCTCGCCTTCGTTCACACAGCGTGATACTGTTGCTCCGTGTGGCACCTTGCCAGGAGTTCCTCCACAGATACCACCGACAGCCACGACAACATCCGCCTTAGGCTCACCAGATGTATCTGACGTAACGCTACCATAATTAGCGCAACGATAGATCACCATCTTATTGTGGCCTACAAGGCCTCCGACCCATGATGGAGCCAAAGCATAACTGCAGCTGTGCTTTACTGTACCATAGTTGGTACAGTCCTGAATGATTCCCTCATTGTTATCGGCAATGAAACCGACATGAAGTTCATCTCCTCTGCCGACAGACTTCAGTGTACATGACGCATCAATGATGAGGTTTTTCACTGTTCCGCCAGGAGCAACACGCAAAAACAATCCGCGAGATGCCTTCCAGTTGCGTAGCTTGAATCCCTTTCCATCGAATCTACCCTCAAAGGCATTGATCTGAGGCAGATTCTTTACCTTTGCCATATCGATGTCCGCTGTAAGACAGACTGTTGTATCAGCATCACACCACTGAAGAACGCTTTCTCCCTTGTTGTATGCTGCAATAAAATCCTGAAGATCTTTTGCGGATCCGATACCTTGTGCAGAGGCAGCAACAAAGGCATACAGCAATCCGACGATAAGAAGTATCTTTTTCATTACCAGGTTATTGAAGATTTATGCTCATTACCGAAACGGTCTTTCACGGTCACCGTTCCAGAGCCGTGTTCCGAGTCAACATAAACACGGAACATCGAGCTGGTGTTATTCTTATCCGGAACGAACTCAGAGCCATATTTTTTATTCGTGTTATAGAACGATGTGATGAACCAATCACTGTATGAATAACGATAGTCAGTCTCTGTAACTCGCTTCATTACAGATGCAGAACCGTCCATGGTAAAGCGTGGAGTATTC
>JAEIGA010019445.1_pt1 | contig 10358 bp, 7 predicted proteins | sample 9270691 | NCBI WGS metagenome assembly JAEIGA01 (sample SAMN17057246, study PRJNA624740) | gut metagenome | biome: biome; isolation source: fecal sample | host: Bos grunniens | place: China: Xizang | collected 2019
GAGGAAGAAGAGGATCTTTCAGATATCCTTTCACCGAATAAAGGCCTGGAAACACACGGCAACATGCAGGCTCAGACAGAACCTCAGATCGAACTCGTTCTGCCCAGTGAATCACCTCAGCAGATGCAGGCAAGACTGGAACTTGAGCGTGAGCTGAAGGAACGCAGAAAGAAGCAGGAACAGGAAGAACTGCGCAAAAAGATGGAAGCTGAAGAGCTCCGGAAAAAACAGGAACAGGAAGATCTCAAAAAGAAGGAGATCCAGGATGAAATGAAGCGCCGTGAGCTCAGAAAGCAGAGAGAAGCAGAAATGAGCGGTACTGCGCAGAAGACAGAGCGTCCTGCGGCAGCACAGCAGCCTGCCCAGGCTAACCCTGAAGGTATATGGGGAGTCATTGCATATTTATTCTGGTTCGGATTGATTGCTTCTTTTATCAAGGAAAGATCAACAGGCAGCCAGTTCCTGAAGACACATGTCAACAATGCGTTCTATCTTAACGTGCTGCTGATGCTGAGCAGCTGGATCGGAGTGCTTGAGTTCCCGATCTGGCTCATTGTAACGATTTTCGGCGTCATGGGCGCTATCGGCGCGATCAAAGGAGAAGAGACCGAACTCCCGATCATCAGCCAGCTGCCCCAGATCCTGTAAACACAAGTCAGAAGTCTCCGCAATGGAGACTTTTTATATGAAAAACCGGCAGAGCTGATCTGCCGGCTTGTAACCGTTTATAAAGCTGCGTCCGCAAGCAGCTGCAGGATGAGGTCAGCGACCTCCAGATGATTCTTTTCCAGCATCATCATATGTCCGTTTCCATGGATCCCCTTATCTTCAAGACGGACGAACTGATGCGGTACACCGCACTGTTCCAGGACCCGGCTTGTCAGATGGTCATATCCTGCATGATAGGAGGATTCACTGACAACGATCCAGATCGGGATGCCTGAAAGACGCGGAAGCTGCGGGGCAGGTTCCTGAAAAATCCAGCCGGAATTGATACCCGGTGTTTCGGAAGGAAGCAGCTGCAGCCTGATGTCAGCTGGGGACAGGATCTGCGGCTCGTAATGGAGCGGGAGGTCCGCAATACCGAAGTTTTTGGATACCGGTTCATCTGTTTTCATGGAGAACGGAGGACCGGAGGGCTCCAGTGCCATGATTCCTTTTACCAGTTCCGGGCAGGCATCTGCCAGCAGCCAGCCGAAAGGTCCCGCCTGGGAATGGGTAAGCAGGATCGCCGGTCCGATCTGCTGCAGCAGTTTTGTTCCTGTTTCCAGCATCAAGCGCTGTGATTCTTTATTGGAAGGCAGATATTCCACCTGGGAAGCGATGAACTGCCGGTCTGTTTCGTCTTCAAACGCGAGACTACCTTCACCCGGCCATTGGGTATGCAGCTTTGACTGCGGCCATCTGCCGGCATTGCCCATAAACCTCTGCAAAGCTTCCAGGGAATGGTAGATCCTGGGTCCGTTCTGTTCCGGATGGTAAGCGGAACGTCCGCGGGAAGGCTGTTCACAGAGATATACTTCATAGCCCTTTGAAACGAAATAGTCCGCCCATCCCATCCTTCCGTCCGGAGTCATCAGCCAATTGACATTTGTCTGGCCGGCACCGTGGAACATGACGACAGGATATGGTTTTGTCGTGGTGACAGGGAAATACGCCTCCACAAACATCTGATTGTACATGTGCTGTTTCCCGGATTCGCGGTGGATCTCACCATCGATGTAAAAAATGCTCTTTGAGCCGACAAAGCTCTGATCGATCTTTTTGATTTCCATATTTTTACCTTTTACCGTTTTCTGTTTCCGGGTACAGCATAAATCATAAAGAAAACAGTTTGAAATATAAGATTAATATAATAACAATAGGAAAATCCTATTTATCGATGCACAGATTCTTTCAGGATACGCAGTGCTTCTTTTCTGAGCGGATCGGAATATTCCTGTACACGGTAATAGACGCAGTTTGTCCAGTAAGCATGCAGGGAAGGATCCAGCGGGACAGATACCAGGGAAGGATAACGGCTGATATTCCCGGCAATGTAGTGCTCAGGAAGGACAACAAGTCCGAGTCCCATAGCAGCGAAGTCAAGCGCTCCCGGGAAACTCTGCGTAAACAAAGCGCTTTTCACGGAGATTCCGGCATTCCGGAAAGCAAAATCAGTGATGCGGCGTATCCGCTGATTGTCGTTGAATAAGATAAACGGGAGGTCTTTCAGTTTCTGAAGATCTGCTGTTTCGTTTTCCGGGATCCCGTTTTCCAGAAATATCTGCCGCTGTCCGAGGACAAGGAATGACTCTGTTTCCAGTACCTCCCGGCAGATATCCTTGGCAAGCGCCGGCTGCTGTCCGGGATATTCCTTCGGATATTCATGGGCAATGATCACATCGATCTCATGGCCCTTCAGCATTTCCATCAGACCGGCAGTGTTTTTCTCGACGAGTCTGAGCTGTGCATCCGGATATGTACGGCTGAACTTCGGAACAAAATCAGAAAAGTAGAGCAGGGTATTATACCAGGATGCGCCAAGGGTAAGATGTCCCATCATGGGATCATTCATTTTTCTCAGGTCTTCCCGGAAAGTACTGATCCTCGCCGTCACATCCCTGGCCATTTCAATATACAGTTTTCCGGTATCTGTCGGATCCAGTCCGTATTTTCTGCGTGTGAAAAGCTTTGTGCCCAGCTCTGTTTCGATCTTTCTGAGACTCTGGGTCAGGGAAGGCTGGGCAACATGAAGACGCTCTGCCGCGTGTGTGATGTTTCTTTCTTCCGCAATCGCAAGAATGTACAGCATTTCCTGTTCGGTCATGATTTCCTCCGATATCTGCCTTCATTGTATCCCTGAATACCTGATCAAAAGCAGTTCTTTTTGATCCCAGACAGTTTCCGGACCTTCTGACCATCATAAATGCCATTCATGTGCGATATCCGCAGATATATTGTAGAATGATTTCATGCGTAGAATCCTGAAATTCATGGTCAGCCGTGCGATGATCGCGGCGTTTCTGATCATTCTGCAGATAGTACTGCTGCTGATGTGGCTGTATCGTATGACGATCGCTTATGAGCTGCTTTCACTTGCCAACCTGCTGTCGCTTCTGACGGTGGTTTATGTCGTTAATCTGGAAGAAGACGGCTCATATAAGATCGCCTGGTGCATACTGATCCTGGCAGCTCCCGTGTTCGGGACAGCACTGTATATTCTGTGCGCCGGAAAAAAGATGCCGAAGAAACTTTTCAAAGGCACGACACAGTGCGACCAGGAAATGCAGATGCTTCTGAACCAGGATCCGGCCATTCCCGAACAGCTCGGGCAGGAACGGAACGATATCAGGAAGCTGTTTGATTACGGACTGAAAGCCAGCAACTTCCCGGTTTACAGAAATACGGAAGCCAGGTACTTCAGCAGCGGCGAAGAGATGTTTCCTGTATTCCTTGAAGAACTGAAGAAGGCGGAAAAGTTCATCCTGATGGAATACTTTATTATCGATAAAGGCTCTGTATGGGATGAAGTCCTGGACATCCTGAAAGAAAAGATAGCGCAGGGTGTGCAGGTCAAACTGATCTACGATGATTTCGGATGCGTGGAAAAACTGCCCCGCCGTTTCTATAAGCAGATGAATGAACTCGGTATTGAAACATACCGTTTCAACAGGATCCGTCCGGCCCTGATCATTCAGATGAACAACCGTGACCACCGGAAGATCTGTGTGATCGACAACAAGGTCGGATTTACCGGCGGGATCAACCTGGCGGATGAATACATGAACCGGATCAGAAGATACGGCTACTGGAAAGACTCAGCGGTCATGCTGAAAGGTGAAGCTGTTCGTTCCCTGACGGTCATGTTCCTGGGAATGTATACATATCTGAGCCAGAAAAATGATATTGTATATAGCGATTATCTGCCTGAATGTGATACTGTCATTGGTGACGGCTATTACCAGCCGTTCTCTGACACACCGACTGATGAAGCTGATGTCAGCCTGTCGATGCACCTGAACATCACAAACCACGCAGTGAAGTATCTGTATATCGATACACCGTATCTGATCCTGAATCAGGATATGAAGACTGCGCTGTGCCTTGCGGCAATGAACGGAGTAGATGTCAGGATCCTGGTACCGCATATCCCGGATAAACGGATCGTATATTCCGTTACGCGTTCCAATTACCAGACACTGATCAATGCAGGTGTCAGGATCTATGAATATCTGCCGGGATTCAATCACGCGAAAAGCATGGTTTCTGATGATGAACTGGCATTGATCGGCAGTATCAACACAGATTACAGAAGTTATTTTCTCCATTTTGAAGCAGGTGTGTTAATGTATAACAGCAGGCTCGCAGAAGAAATGAAAAAGGATTTCCTGCAGGCGCTGTCGCAGTCGCATGAAGTTACAAGTGCTGATTGTGCGCGGGTAAACCGGCTGATCAGAACCTATCGTGCGCTGTTAAGAGTATTTACGCCATTATTCTGAGGAGGTTGATCTTTGATGGAAAAAACAGGAATTGTACTGGAAGGCGGCGGCATACGCGGCGCCTATACAGCCGGTGCACTGGACTGGCTGATGGATCATGGGGTCACATTTGATTACGGAGTAGGAATCTCTTCCGGGGCATTTATGATGTGCCTCTTTATGGAAAACCGGAAAGAAACGATGAAGCGTGCTGTTCTGGACTATATCATCAAACCTGATATCGTTGGTCCCCAGGCACTGCTGAGAGAAGGTTACTGGGTCGGATTTAAGAAACTGTTTTACGGATATATGAGGAATCTCGAACAGTTTACCGTTAAACCGCTGAAAGATGCCCATGCGAATATTGAGGTCGGCGCATATGACCTGGATATGGGAGAAACGGTCTTCTTCAGACCGGAAGACATGGATGATGAAATGGAAGTCCTGAGAGGAGCGTGCTCGCTGCCGGTCGTTACGGAAACGGTCGATGTCAACGGGAGACACCTTCTGGACGGAGGCATCACCAAAATGATCCCGATCGAACGTTCGATCGAGCAGGGTGTTACAAGACACCTGGTGATCACGACAAAGCCTGCTGACTATGTCAGGAAACCCGGTCCGCCGATCGTTCAGGAGATCATGAAGCGGGTATATAAGCAGTATCCGCAGGTCGCCGCAGATTATAAGGTCAGGCATATCAATTATTACAACCAGATGGAGATCATTGATGGCCTTGTCAATAAAGGGGAAGCTGTACTGATCAGACCGTCCAGAACGATCAAGGTCAGCAGATGGAAGGGTGATCCCGAGAAGGTGAAAGAACTGTATGAACTCGGTATTGCTGACATGGAAGCCCGCAAAGATGAGATCTATGCGCTCCTGAAAAAAGACTGATCAAAGCATAAAAAAACCAAAGTCCGGATGAACTTTGGTTTTTATTATCAGTTGGCTTTTTCGGTGGCTTCGGGAGAAGCTGTGCTTTCTGCTGTTTCAGCCGGTTCCGAAGAAGCTTCACCTTCAGGAGCAGATGTTTCCTGCGGTTCTTCCGGAACAGCCGGGATCAGTTTCAGGTAGTTCGTGCTGTCGAGGATCTCCTGGGAAGGCTTGTTGTTTTCATTGTCCCAGGGCTTCAGATACAGCATGTAGAATTCGTCAAATGTCAGGTTGGAATAATGAACGGCTTCGGAAACATCCTTGCCGACATATCTGAAGTGCCATGATTCGAATTCATAACCTGTAATCGCATCCTTCTCTTCAGGATAACGGAGCAGCCATCCGTATTCCCAGCAGTGCGCGCTTGCCCATCTGTAGGCTCTTGTCTGTGAGAATTCAGAATAAGCATCTTCATGGGTAGCCGCAAGGTCTACCGTGAATCCTGTCTGATGCTCGGAGAAGCCTGCACGCGCAGATACCTGATCTGTCTGTTCCTGTCCGAGGGAAGCTACGTAGCTGTCGTACAGTGCCTGCTGGTCTTCATAAGAACGGTATGCGCTCGTTGCATAGAAGTAAACATCATTGTCTCTTCCTGCATTTGCCCATTCCGCCAGCGCTTCTGCGGCAACACCGGCCAGTTCCCTGTCCGGAGCAGCATACAGGTTGGACAGTGCTGTCAGGTTCTTCGGGGTATATGTTTCATCCAGGAAATATGTTTTATTCACCAGCATGGACACGCTTGCCGTATCATCGACCGGCCTTGCGTTTTCATACGGTGTGTAATAAGTACCGTCAAGCATAAAGGCAGTCTCATCGTTGTTGGACATATTTGCCTGGCAGTCTGAAATATATCCTGATTCATCACCCTGATAATCAAATACCAGGAGCGGTGTCAGATCGACGTAGCGAAGATTACGGTACAGATTCAGCAGCTGCTTATCGGTATATCCCTTGTCCTTCAGTCTGTTGTACAGCAGGAAGTCACGGTCTGACAGACCGCGCTGGGATGTTACGACAGTATAGAGCTCTGTATAATCGGTATTCAGCGTCTCGTTCTTGATCGACTGCGCAAGATAATTGGAATACCATTCATTGCTCAGGATCGTCTTTGTCAGTTTCTGTTCACGGATCGCTTTGATCGTTTCTTTGTCATATCCCAGTTTTTTCAGATTGTTGTTGTCGATCGCTCTCGGAATAAAGATCAGACACAGGATAGCAACGATACCCGCGAGAACAAGATATGCTTCTTTACGGAGACGGAAGCGTCTTCTTCTCCTCTTCTTTTTAACGGTTTTGGTCGTTCCGCTCTGTCCCTGCGGAAGTCTGATACGCAGACGGCGCCTTTTCTTTTTTGTCATCGGAATACCTCATACTCTTTCCATGGTCTGATATTGTCAGGAGGGCATTGGACCTCCACGATCTCTTTGGTAGTTGGATGCGGGAAACTGAGACGAGTCGCCCATAGGGCGATCTGACCTTTCCCGGCGTGCTTGTTGTATCTCTGGTCGTTGACCAGCGGAACACCTCTTGAAGCGAACTGAACCCTGATCTGATGCGGCCTGCCCGTCGCCAGCAGGATCTTTACGATCGAATGTCCGTTTTCGACAGCGATCGTTTCGTATGACAGTTCACAGTACTTTCCGCTGTCTTTATCGGTTACTGAAGAAGTGTTTGTACGGCTGTCCTTTTTCAGGTAGTCCTTCAGTATACCGGAGGATGGTCTGATGACGCCGTCCAGGATCGCCGTATATTCCTTGGTGATCTCACCTTTCCGGATCGAATCGGACAGTCTGGAAGCTGCCTTTGAAGTTTTGGCGAAAACCATTGCACCGCCGACGGGTCTGTCCAGTCTGTGCACCAGTCCCAGGTAAACGTTGCCCGGCTTGCGGTATGTTTCCTTGAGATATGCTTTGCACATGGACAGCAGATCATCATCCCCGCTGGCATCTTCCTGCACCGGTACGTTGACCGGTTTCCTGACACACAGCAGGTGATTGTCTTCGTATAATACTTCAATCATTGCGCTGCCATCTTCCGTAAATGCCGCAGGGCAGGAGAAGATTCCGGTGTTCGATCGGAAGCGCTACCTCCCCGGTATCGATCCTTCCGTCCGGATGTTCTGTCAGGATCATCGTTTTCATGATATCTTCCAGAACGATGGAGGAGAATCCTGTTGTATAGGAATTGATCAGGAAGAAGAGCGCATGTTCATCCAGGATATCCAGACATGCATTGATCAGCTTGATGATCTCTGTCTCGAATTTCCACATCTCTCCGTCCGGACCTCTTCCGTAGGAGGGCGGATCCATCAGGATCCCGTGGTATGTTCTTCCTCTTCGTTTCTCACGTTCCACGAATTTCTGAACGTCGTCTACGATGAAGCGGATCCTGCGTTCCTGCAGTCCGGAAAGATCCCGGTTTTCCTGCGCCCATTTGACCATACCTTTGGCAGCGTCCACATGGACGACTTCAGCAGCACCTGCAGCCGAGCATGCCATTGTAGCACCGCCTGTGTATGCAAACAGGTTCAGTATTCGGAGCTCCTCATCTTTGTGCGTCCGGATCAGATCTCCCATCCAGTCCCAGTTGACAGCCTGTTCCGGGAAGATCCCGGTGTGCTTGAATCCCGTAGGGGAAACTTTGAACGTCAGGGAGTCGTATCTGATCGTCCAGGATTCGGGAAGCTTCTTTTTGTATTCCCATTTCCCGCCGCCGGAACTTGAACGGTGATACACTGCATCGGCACGGTTCCATAACGCGAACGACTTGTCCCTTGGCCAGATCGCCTGAGGATCGGGTCTGCGCAGGATAATATTGTCCCACTGTTCGAGCTTTTCGCCGTCCCCTGCATCCAATAATCTGTAATCATTCCATCTGTCAGCTGTTTTCACCATAAAAAGTTGGATCTCCAACGACTATTATAGCATGCAGATGTTTCAAGGTGTTTTCCAATTGCGGTTTGCGGTATAATTACCGACAGACGGAGGTGAAAAAATGATTGATATTAGTGCATTGAATGATGATCAGAAACAGGCGGTAATGGCTGAAGACAAGTACCTCCGTATCGTTGCCGGTGCAGGCAGCGGAAAAACAAGAGTCCTGACGATGCGCATCGCACATCTCATACAGGATCTTGACGTTCCGGCATACCGCATCCTGGCGATCACATTTACCAATAAAGCAGCCAACGAGATGAAAGATCGTATCCGGAAAATGATCACGGAGGAAGGCAGCCAGCCATGGATCTCTACGATCCACTCACTCTGCGTACGGATCCTGCGTGAAGATATCCTGACCATGGGATGGCCGAGGAATTTTACCGTGCTTGACGCGGAGGACCAGAAGTCGATCCTGAAGGAAGCCTACAAGGAGTATTCCGCAGATGCATCGACTTATCCGTTCGCCGCCATGCTGGATTATATTTCCGGCAACAAAACAGCTGAGATCTCGCCCGAACGTGCTTTCGCGATCGCCGGCAGGTATGCAGGCGAAGAAAAAAAGGCCAGGATCTATGAATATTATGTCAGGCGGCAGGAGCAGCTTTATGCGCTTGATTTCGATGACCTGATCCTGTGGACCGTACGCATGTTCAGGACATTTTCGGAAGTCCAGGCAAAATGGCAGAGACGCTTCCGCTACATTCATGTGGATGAGTTCCAGGACATTGACAAAACACAGTATATGCTGATCAGACAGCTTGCCGGTACGGAAAACAGCCTGTATGTGGTAGGTGACCCGGACCAGACAATCTATACGTGGCGCGGGGCGGATGTCAATATCATCCTGAATTATGAAAAGGACTTCAAACCATGCAGGACGATCATCCTGAATGAGAATTACCGTTCAACTTCCAACATCCTGAACGGCGCGAACTGCGTGATCCGCAACAACCGCAACAGACTGGAGAAAGACCTGTTTACGCACCGTGTTTCAAACGAAAAGATCACGCATCATTCCAGTGCCGGCGATACTTATGAGGCAGCCTGGGTCGCTTCCACGATTGCGGAACTGCACCGCAAAGGAAAGCAGTATCATGATATTGCCATCCTGTACCGTTCGAATTATCTTTCCCGTTCATTGGAAAAAGGCCTTCTGGATGAACGTATCCCGTATGTTATTTACGGAGGCGTACGGTTTTATGAACGTATGGAAGTCAAGGATGCCCTGAGCTATCTGAGAATGGTCACTTCTTCCGATGACCTGGCGCTGCGCAGGATCCTGAACAAACCGAAGCGCGGCATCGGAAACAAGACCATGGATACGATTGCTGCCGGTGCCCGTGAAAAAGGATGCACGATGTATGAATACATCCGTGATGAGAAACCGTTCAGCGGCAGGGTACAGTCAACACTGAACAGCTTTGTGGACATGGTGGAGCGCTGGAAGAAGCGTGCTGCGGAAGAGAATACACAGATATTCAGGCTGTTTGAACAGATCATAGATGAATCCGGCCTCAGGAAGATGTTCGAAGATGACAAGGAACTGGACCGTATTGAAAACCTGAAGGAACTGATCGATGACGTCAGTGAATTTGAGGAGAATTACCCGGACAGTTCACTGGAAGAATATCTGCAGCTCGTATCCCTGTACGGTGACAGAGACGAAACGATGGAATCCGATTTCGTCCAGCTGATGACGGTCCATGCTGCAAAGGGCCTGGAATTTGATACGGTATTTGTAACAGACCTGAATGACGGCATCTTCCCGAATGAGCGTGCCATGAACGACGGACCGCGCGGTGTAGAAGAAGAACGCAGACTTGCCTATGTCGCGTTTACCAGAGCGAAAAACAAGCTTTACCTGTGTGAAGCGGGAGGATTCAGTTTCATTCTCCAGAAAGTACGTACACCTTCACGCTTCATTGAAGAGATCGACGATCAGTATATTGAGCACAAAGGTGCTGTATTTGAACAGAAAAAAGAACCGGTCTTCGGCTTTGGCTTCGGCTGGAACGAACCGTCGATC
>JAEIGA010019446.1_pt1 | contig 10358 bp, 18 predicted proteins | sample 9270691 | NCBI WGS metagenome assembly JAEIGA01 (sample SAMN17057246, study PRJNA624740) | gut metagenome | biome: biome; isolation source: fecal sample | host: Bos grunniens | place: China: Xizang | collected 2019
CGGCCGCAAGATCTGCTACTGGGGCGCAAGGGTTCACAAGGATCCGGAGACCGGACGGGAGTCCATCCGGTACATGGGCGTCAACCAGGAGACGAAGAAGTGGGGCGAGACCGAGACATGGGGCGGGAAGCTGGTCGAGAACGTGACGCAAGCCGTGGCGCGTGACTGCCTCGCGGAGGCGATGCTCCGGGTGGATGCGGCGGGGTACGAGATCGTGATGCACGTCCACGACGAGATGATCGTCGACGTGCCGAACGAACGGACGGACGCAGCGGAAGAGATCACGAGGCTGATGAGCATGGCGCCGGACTGGGCTCCGGGGTTACCGCTCAAGGGCGAAACATACGAGACAGAATTTTATAAGAAAGATTAGGAGGGACGAAAGAATGCAGTCATTCATGGAAGAAGTCAATAAACTGGAAAACGATTTACTGCGGTTATTTTTAAAACTGCAAGACCTCGATGGCGAGGAAAAATACACAGAACAACAGCGAGCCTATTTTGAAGACTTAGCAAACAGAGTGGAAGACCTTTATAGGAGGGTACGCGACGACACAAGATATGATAGACTGCCGGAACCATACGACACAAAGGGCTAAGCAGGGAGGGTGAGGGCATGATGACATTAGAAGAGGCGATCATCCACTGTGAGGACGTGGCGAACGACCAGGCCGGATGCTGTGAAGACTGCGCGGATGAGCACAGACAGCTGGCGGAGTGGCTGAAGGAGCTGAAGGCATACAAAGAGCGGACAGAGATGGATGGGAGGGTGACCTGCATCACATGCGGGCACATCGAAATCCAGAACACGCCGGGACAGGCCGCGCCGGTCTGCTTCTGCCGAGCGAAGATCTGGGACGGGCTGCACAGAGCTCCGCACCTGATCGGGCATGACCCGTACCTGCCGATCCGGTGCAATTACTTTGAGAAGGAGGAGGGGACTAAGGCATGAAGATAGGGGACAGAGTTCTGGTCCACGGAGTTGTGGACGAAATACGGAATAACACGGTGATTATAAAGAACCGCGGTGGCTACTTCGGAACGGATCCGCGGGAGATAGAGGCAGACGGATGCGAGCCGAAGACAGACGACCGGAGCCGCATCCTGCGGGCCGTCGGGCGATACATCCAGACGCAGGCCGAAGAGAACGGACTGAAGGCCATAGGTGTCAACGGCACCGTCTACGACGTCGGGGACGTTCTGCGGGAGCTGGATGCTTTAATAAAAGAAGAGGAGGGGACGACATGATAAGCATTGACCACGGAGAGACAAGGATACAGGGCGGCATCGTCGAAGTGACCGCGGATCTGTGCTGCCTGTTTGAGTCGTTAGAGTCGAACGGGAAGCTGCCGATCGTGATCCTGGCGCTGGACACCTGGTACGAGACACGCGAGAAGGAAGGAAGGGAAAAGGCGAAGACGGTGAGAGACGCGGCGGAGGTCATCCGGTCGCTGACACCGGAGCAGATGGCGGAGCTGCGCAGGCAGATGGAGGAATAGGGCATGGCAAGCGGAGTGGACATCATCGTGACGATGGGAGTCTTCGCGCTCGGATTTATCCTGGGCGCCCTGTTCTGCTTCGTCATCCGGTGCATGGTTATGGAGGACAACGATGGCGATCATTAACTACTACACGAGAAGCGGCGGCGGGACGATGGAGATCATCCCGGAGGAATTCCTGCCGTGCGACAACACGAGGCTCAGAAGGCTCGAGAAGGTGGTGACGGCATGCGTCAGCCACCAGCAGGTGGACGATCTGATCCGGGCGATGCAGGCCGGAGCGAAAGCTAAAAAGGCAGAGCTCTACATGGAGCGGCAGGCGCTCGTCGAGCAGGTGAGGGACTGCAAGATCACGCCGGCGAAGGCGGAGCGGTGGAGACGGAGCATCGAGCACCGCATGAAACAGATAGAACGAAACGAGGAGGAGATCCGCGGATGGGACGAGCGGCTGATAATATAGAACAATTTGAGGAAGGGGTCCGTGTTAAATACAACGCGGACCTGGCCATCTCTACCGGCCGGAGCCGGTTCGAGACGGCGTGGAAGAACAAAAGCATCCGGTGGTCGTCGCTGCTTAAGAAGCTGTCGAAGAGCGTGACGACGCCGGAAACGCATGCGGAGTACATGCGGATGCCGAAGACGGAGCAGGACAAGGTGAAGGACATCGGAGGCTTCGTCGGCGGACACCTAAAGGAAGGAAAGAGAAAGAGCGGAACGGTGGCCTGCCGTCAGATCATCACGCTGGACTTGGACAGCCCGCCCGCGGATCTGTGGACGGAACTGCAGGACAGCCTGGAGCCGGATCTGATGCACGCGCTGGCCATCTACTCGACGCACAAGCACACGGCGGAGAACCCGCGCCTGCGGCTTTTAATGCCGCTCGACCGGGAGGTGAACCCGGACGAGTATGAGGCTATTGCCAGAAAGATCGCGGAGAAGGTCGGGATGAAATACTTCGACCCGAGCACGTTCCAGCCGTCGCGGCTGATGTACTGGCCGTCGAACAGTTCCGACGTCGTGCCGGTGTTCGAGTTCCAGGACCTGCCGATTCTAAGCGCGGACACGGTTCTGGCGGAATACCCGGACTGGAGCGACGTCAGCTACTGGCCGGAGCCGGACGGAATGCCGGCCGCACGGAAGAAGCAGGCAGACAAGCAGGGCGACCCGCTTCAGAAGAAGGGCCTTGTCGGCGCGTTCTGCCGGACGTACAGCGTGACGGAAGCGATCGCGGAGTTCCTGCCGGACGTCTACGAGCCGACGGTGAAAGAGGGCCGGTACACGTTCAAGGCCGGAAGCAGTGCGTCCGGTCTGGTGGTTTACGATGGCGACCTGTTCGCGTTCTCAAACCACGCGACAGATCCGGCGGGCGGGCAGCTGTGCAACGCGTTCGACCTGGTGCGGATCCATAAGTTCGGGCACCTGGATGAGGACACGCCGCCGGAGAAGAGCGGGACGAGCCTGCCGAGCTATAAGGCCATGGTGGAGTTCGTTCAGAACGATCCGGGGACGAAGCGGACGCTCGCAGCGGAACGGATGGCAGATGCTGCCGATGACTTCGCCGCGGACGATTCTGAGGGCCGTGAGTGGACGTTAGACCTCGAATACGATAAACGCGGCAACCTCATCGGAAACGCCCGGAACTGCGCGCTTATATTGACGAATGACGCAAGGCTTCAGGGCATCGCGTACAATTCCATGATGCGGTGCTACGAAGTAAAGCCGGAGCACCCGCTGCCGTGGCCGACCCAGGACAAGTACTGGAGAGATGTGGACTTCTCGCTTCTATTTGGATTCCTGACGGATGCGTATCACACCGAGTTCACCGACCGCGCTCTGATGTCGGCATTCCACAAGGCAGCGATGCGCAGGCGGTTCCATCCGCTGCAGGAGTTCATCGACGGCCTGCCGGAGTGGGACGGACTGGAAAGAGTCGACCGGCTCTTCATCCGGATCCTTGGAGCGCAGGACACGCCATACACGAGAGCGGTGACCCGCAAAACGCTCGTCGGATGCGTGAAGCGGGCTACGGATCCCGGCTGCAAGTTCGACACCGTGCTGGTGCTGGACGGGAAGCCCGGCATCGGGAAGAGCACACTGCTTAGGATGCTTGGCGGTGAGTGGTTCAGCGACTCGCTGAGCTTAACCGACACCAGGGACAAGACGGCAGCCGAGAAGCTCCAGGGCGTCTGGATCATGGAGATCGGCGAGATGCAGGGAACCAGGAAGGCGGACGTGGACATCCTGAAAGGGTTCCTGTCCAGGCAGGTCGACGAGTACCGGCCGGCCTTCGGCCGGGTCGTGGAGCATCGGCCGAGGCTGACGGTCATCTTCGGAACGACGAACACGGTGACCGGATTCCTTCGGGACGTGACCGGGAACCGCCGGTTCTGGCCGGTTCCGGTCGAAGGCGGAGAGGGTCCGTGGGGCATAAAGCCGGAGGAGATCCTGCAGATCTGGGCAGAGGCGAAATACTATGCGGAGCACGGGGAGACCACCTTCCTGGATGCGGAGATGGAGAAGGAAGCCGAGCGCATGCAGCAGGCGGCGCTGGAGTACGACGAGCGCGAGGGCCTGGTGCTGCAGTATCTGGACACGCTGCTGCCGGAGGACTGGTACGAGTGGGACCTGGACAAGCGGGTGGACTACTTCCGGGAAGACGAACTCGGGGAAGGACACGACGACGGCATCCTGATCCGGGAGCGGGTCAGCTGCATGGAGATCTTCTGCGAGTGCTTCGGGAAGTCGAAGAACGCGTGGAAGAAGCAGGACGGCTACGAGATCGCAGCCATTATGGCCCGGCTGCCTGGATGGGAAAACACAGGGAAGCCAGGACAGCGTGACAGGGCATACGGACGGGTGCGATATTATGTCAGAAAGTAGTGGAACACCCTAAGTGGAACACCCTCAAAAATAGGTGGAACACCCTCGAGGGTGTTCCACCAAAAAGGCCAAAAAAAGTGGAACACCCTCGAGGGTGTTCCATAGGGTGTTCCATAGGGTGTTCCACCTAATAAAGCCAGTAAATATAAGGATTTTAGCGAACCTTGGAACACCTGGAACACCCTTTTCACTATTTAGAGTTAAAAAAGTGTAAAAAAGATATAAAAATACACGTAAAAACGCACATATATGCTCATATACGCGTACGGGTGTACAGGGTGTTCCACCTAACAAAAATGAGGAGGAAGAGATGGATCAGGAACGAGACATAGAAGCATATCTCCGCCGGAGGGTGGAGATGCTGGGAGGCATGGCGATGAAGTTCGTGTCTCCGGGGAACGATGGGGTGCCTGACCGCATCGTGATCATGCCGGGTGGTCTGGTCACGTTTGTGGAACTGAAGGCACCGGGCGGAAGGCTTAGGGCCATCCAGAAGTGGCAACACGAACGGATCCGGAAGCGGGGGTGCGAGGTCCGGGTGATTTGGAACCGGATGCAGGTCGACGAGTGGATGCAGGAGAGAGGGGGTGATGCCCGATGAAGTTCATGCCTTATGCGTACCAGCAAAGAGCCATCGACAAGATCGAACGCGAGGAGTCGGTGGGGCTCCTATTAGACATGGGCCTCGGCTGAGGCAAGACCGTCATCACCCTGACGGCGGTCAAGGACCTGATCGAGGACTTCGCCGTCTGGCGGGTCCTGGTGGTGGCACCGGTCCGCGTGGCGGAGGACACCTGGTCGAGGGAGAGCAGCAAGTGGGACCACCTGCGCGGGCTTCGCATCAGCAAGGTGCTGGGAACACCGAAGCAGCGCATCGCGGCACTCGAGAAGGATGCGGACGTCTACGTGATCAGCCGTGACTGCATCCAGTGGCTGGTGGGTTACTACCAGCAAAAGCGGAACGGGTGGCCCTTCGACATGCTGGTCGTGGATGAGCTCTCCGGGTTTAAGAATCCGCAGGCCAAACGGTTCAAGGCACTCCGGAAGACGCTGCCGTTCACGAAGCGGGTGGTGGGCCTAACCGGAACACCGAGCCCGAACGGCCTGATGGACCTCTGGGCGCAGATCTTCATCCTGGACCACGGTGAGAGACTGGGGAGGACCATCGGATCCTACCGGGAGAAGTATTTCCGGGCGGGACTCAGGAACGGCTATGTCGTCTTCAAGTGGGAACCGGTCCGGGGAGCACAGAAAGCCATCGAGGAGAAGCTTCGGGACTTATGCCTGAGCATGTCGGCCGACGATTATCTGCAGCTGCCGGAACGCATCGGCCGCACCGTCACGGTGACTCTGAGCGACGCGGAGCGCAGGCAGTACATCCGGATGGAGCGCGACAGTCTCATCGAGTTAAGCGGCGGGAACGATGCCGTGGTGGCCTTAAATGCGGCGGCCGTGATGAATAAGCTGCTGCAGATCTCAAACGGCCGCGTCTACACCGAAGGCGGGGGAGTGCTGAAGGTCCACGACCGGAAGCTCGAGGCCCTGGAGGAAATCATCGACGTCTCCACCTCGCCGGTGCTGGTTTTTTACAGCTTCCGGCATGACCTGGATGCGATCCGGTCGAGGATCCCGACGGCCCGGACCCTGGAGAAGGCGAAGGACATCGAGGACTGGAACGCCGGAGAGGTTCCGGTGATGCTGGTGCACCCGGCATCCGCCGGCTATGGCCTGAACCTTCAGGCAGGCGGGCACACCATCGTCTGGTACGGACTCACCTGGAGCCTGGAACTGTACCAGCAGGCGAACGCGAGGCTCCACCGACAGGGGCAGGATCATGCGGTCATCATCCATCACCTGGTGGCAGAAGGAACGGTGGACGAGCAGGTGATGAAAGCCCTGGAGAAAAAAGACACAAGTCAGGCTGCCCTTTTGGCAGCACTATCAGAACGAGGGAGGACAGAACAATGAGCAAGATAAGCAACAAGATGGGAGACTTAAACAATCACCTGTTTGAGCAGCTGGAGCGCTTGAACGATCCGGACCTGGCCGGGGACGAGCTGGAGGCTGAGATCAAACGCAGCAAGGCGATGACGGAGGTGGCCGGAAAGATCATCGACAACGCCAGGCTGTCGTTCGATGCGTACAAGTACCAGGACGAGTTCGGTCACGGCAGAGGCGTCGGCCTTCCGGACTTTCTGGGAGGTGGTCACGATGGCAGTGTATAGATACCCACCGGAGATCGAGGACTTCGTCCGCGAGTACTCCGTGAAGCTTCGGGATGACGACCTGGCGGAACTTGTGAACGAGACCTTCGGCACACACTTCACCGTGTCAAGCATGAAGGCCTACCGCGGGAACCATCACATCCGGAACGGCCGGAAGCAGTGGACGAGCGAGGAGTACTGGCGATATCAGAAGCGATACCCGCAGGGCATGATCGAGTTCATTCGGGAGAACAGCTGGGGCGTTCCCAGCAAAGAGATGGCCGAGATGGTGAACGAGCGCTTCGGCACCAGCTTCACACAGACCGGCATGAAACAGTTCCGGCAGCGCCACGGCATCAAGTCGGGTCTGACCGGATGGTACCAAAAGGGTCACCCGCCGGGAAACAAGGGCAAGAAGATCGAGGAATTCTGCAGCCCGGAGACCATCGAGAAGATCCGGCGGACGGCCTTCAAAAAAGGACACCATCCTGCGAACGAAAAGCCGGTCGGGACCGTCCTGAAAACGTCGGACGGGTATCTCATCCGGAAGATCTCGATGACCGGCACGCAGTGGCAGCGGTGGGAGTTCCTGCATAAGACCGAGTGGATCCGGCACAACGGGCCGATCCCGGAAGGCATGCTGGTCAGCTTTAAGGACGGCAACAAGGAACACACCAACATCGAGAACCTGATGCTGATCAGCAAGCGCGAGAACCAGGCACTCATGAAGAAGGGCCTGCGCTGCGCGGATCCGGACATCACCATGGCGGGCCTGGCCTTCGTGAGGCTGGAGCACGCGATAAAAGACAGAGAGGAGAACAAGTCATGATATACATCAGCGGACCCATTTCAAGAGACCCGAACTACCGTCTGAAGTTTCGGGCGGCAGCGGAACAGCTGAAGCTTCGGGGGTACGACGTCGTGAACCCGGCCGAGCTTGCGGACGTCCTGCCGGCGGAACACTTAAGCCGCGAGGAGATCCTTTTCACCTGCAAGCATCTGATCCTTCAGTGCGACGCACTGGTGACGCTTCCGGGCTGGGAGCAGTCTCTGGGATGCCAGAGGGAGGTCGGCTTCGCGGAGGGCGCGGATCTGATCGTGCTGCCGGTCGAAGAACTTTTGCAAAATTGACCAAAATAGTCAAAAACATATTGACCTAAACGGTCAAAACGTGTTATGTTAAGTGTGAGGGACTATAGGACACAAGCATGGGGGCGCTTATGAACGAGAACCAAAACACACAGAACACAACCACGATAGACTGGAAGCGGAAACTCACAAGCCGCAAGCTCTGGATGAGCGTCGCGACTTTTGCGTCCATGCTTCTGGTCTTTTTTAATTACAGTGAGAGCGAGGCGGCAAAAGTCGCAGCCCTGATCATGGCCGGGGCGACTGTCATCGGCTACGTGATCGGAGAAGGGCTGGCAGACGGAGCTCACTCACTGCCGGAGGATTAAGCATGGACTGGTCCGCAATCATCGTCGGGGTTCTAAGCCTCATCGGCACGGCCCTGGGAAGCTGGGGCGGCCTGAAGCTGATGAGCTACCGCATCGAACAGTTAGAGAAAAAAGTCGAAGAGCACAACGGATATGCCAGACGGCTTCCGGTGCTCGAGGAGAAGGTCGAGAACATCGACAAACGCGTGGAGGCATTAGAGCATGGTCATTGACGTTTCAAACTTTCAGGGGAATATCAACTGGGAACAGGTCAAAGCATCCGGCGTCACCGGGGCGATCATCCGCTGCGGATGGGGCCAGGACATGGCAAGCCAGGACGACCCGAAGTTTGTCCGGAACGTGACCGAGTGCATCCGCCTCGGGATTCCCTTCGGGGTTTATCTCTACAGCTACGCCAAGAGCGTGACGGCCGCACAGAGCGAAGCGCGTCACGTCATCCGCCTGCTGACACCATACAGGGACAAGATGAGCTACCCGGCGTTTTACGACATGGAGCAGGCCGGCACCGAGAAGGTGGCAAAAGACACCGCGAAGGCATGGCTGGAGGTCATGAGGGCCGCAGGCTATCACGTCGGCATTTACTCCACCAAGTTCTGGTTTGACAACTACATCAAGCCGGCGGCAGATCTGCCGAAGTGGGTGGCCTTCTGGGGAACCAAGCAGCCACAGGTTCCCGGCATCTGTGCCTGGCAATATACCAGCAAGGGACGCGTTCCGGGAATCAACGGGAACGTGGACTGCAGCGAGGACCTGGGACTGGCTCAGGCAGGATCCGGAGTAGTTCCGACGCCTGCACCGGCACCGGCGAAGAAGTCCAACGAAGAGATGGCCGCCGAAGTTTGGGCAGGTAAATGGGGAACCGGAGCCGACCGCAAGCAGAGGCTCGAGGCGGCCGGCTATAACTACGCAGCCGTGCAGGCTCTGGTGAATAAGGGCGTCGGGAAACCGACAGCACAGACGGACAACGGGGCCGCAGATACCGGAGCGGACGATGGTGCCGTCTATTACACAGTAAAAGCAGGCGACACGCTGAGCGGCATCGCGAAGAAGTTCGGACAGACGCAGAAGCAGCTGATCGCCTGGAACAACATCAAGAACAAGAACCTGATCCTGAAGGGGCAGAAGCTGAGGGTGAAGTGATGGTTGATAAATACTACAGCAACGTGGAGCCCTACCTGGAGGAAGTCTCCAGGATGGCGCTGCAGATGACAGAGAAGCAGATCGCCGAAGAACTCGGCGTGGCTCCGTCGTCTTTTCGCACGTATAAGAAAAAGCACCCGGCTTTAGTTGAGGCACTAAAAAAGGGCCGCCGACAGCTGGTGATGGAACTGAAGAGCACGCTGATCCAGAAGGCGAAGGGCTACACCTACACCGAGAAGAAGCAGGTGTACGAGAACGGGGAAATGGTCCGCGAGGAAGTCTACACGAAGGCGGCGCTGCCTGACACCGGAAGCATCCATCTGCTGCTGAAGAACCTTGACCCGGAGAACTGGGCGGAGAACCCGCAGGAGCTGAAGCTGAAACAGCAACAGCTCGAGTTGCAGAAAGAGCGGATCGAGTTCAACGACTGGAAGCCGGTGGACTGATATGTGGACGATGGACAACTTCTACCAGTCGAAAGAATGGGAGAGCCTCATCAAGCGGATCCGCATTGAGAGAGCCAACGAAGAGGGCCTCGTGATATGCGAGTACTGCGGGCAGCCCATCGTGAAGATGTACGACTGCATCGGGCACCACAAGACCTTCCTCACAGAGGAGAACGTCAACGACGCGATGATAAGCCTGAACCCAGAGAACATCGCACTCGTGCACCATGGATGTCACAACAAGATCCACAGACGAGGCAACCACTCACAGAGAACGATGCCGCGTAGGGAAGTGTTCCTGGTGTATGGTCCGCCTCTCGCGGGGAAGACGTCATACGTCAAGCGCGTGGCAAATGAGGGCGACCTCATTGTTGACATGGACAACATCTGGCAGTGCATCAGCGGTCAGGCGAGATACATCAAGCCGGTGCAGCTAAAGAGCATCGCCTTCATGCTGCGGGACAGCCTGCTGGACAGCGTGAAGGTCAGGCGCGGAACCTGGGCGAACGCATACATCATCGGCGGCTATCCGCTGACAAGCGAACGGGAGAGGATCCTGAGCGCGTACGGAGCCAGAGAGGTTCCGATCATTCCTGACAAGGAGGAATGCCTGAGCCGATTAAGACAGTGCGGTGACGGCAGAGACCTCGAAGCCTGGACCGGCTACATCGAGGAGTGGTTCCGGCGGTACGTACCACCCCCCATAGGTGGTGGCAACATGCGGAGGGGGAG
>JAEIGA010019447.1_pt1 | contig 10358 bp, 8 predicted proteins | sample 9270691 | NCBI WGS metagenome assembly JAEIGA01 (sample SAMN17057246, study PRJNA624740) | gut metagenome | biome: biome; isolation source: fecal sample | host: Bos grunniens | place: China: Xizang | collected 2019
AGGTCTTTCATTGTCATACGGGTTTTGCTGTTCTGCGGTTGCACCCATTTTGAATGTGCCGCCTTCCACGGCTATCATTTTGAAACTGACACCATTGACGGTATAGCTGCGAGTTGATATGTTATTATTGGCGGCTTTGCGGTCGTTGCATGAGTCTATGCCAACGAGTACAGCAATGATGCAAACTGCAACAACGGAGATTATGGCAAGGAACTTGTTGAAAGGAGGTTTAGAAACATTGCCGCCCGGGTGCTCTTTGTCATTCTGAGCGGAGCGAAGAATCTCTATCGCGCCATCACTTTCATCTTTGCTCTTTGCTCTTTTATCTTTGCTCTTTCCAACATTCTCCCCTCCGTCACTGTGTGACACCTCCCCTCCGGGAGTGGAGGAGCTTGCAACTACTGTTGCGCCGTCATCATTTGACTCAGTTTTCACCTTTCCGCTTTCCGCTTTCACATTTCCTTCCAGCAGCGAAAGGAACTCGCTTATGCTTTTCGGGCGGTCCTTGCGGCGGGGTTGCATGGCAGCTTCAATGGCGGCACGGACAGGGGCGCTGATGTGCTGCGGCAATGCCGGCAGGCCGTTTTCGTTAACCTCACTTGCATTTGGCGGGGTTTCACCGGTGAGCAGTTTATAGAGGGTAGCGCCAAGGGAGTAGATGTCGGTGGCGGGGGAGAACTCCATAACACCATTGCCGCACTGTTCCAATGGAGCGTAGCCGGGTGTGTAGCCCATGAGTGTCGAGGTGTTCTCGCCATTGACCTCGTCATATTGTTTTGAGACGCCAAAGTCTATGAGCACCACCCTGCCGTCATTGTCCACCATTATGTTCTGGGGTTTGATGTCAAGATGTAGGCGGTTCTGTCCATGAAGGTATTCAAGGGCTGAGGCTGCCTGGCGTATGTAGCCAAGAGCCTTGTTTTCGTTCAACGGACCCTCTGTTTCTATTATGGTGGAGAGCGAACTGCCGTTTATGTATTCCATGACATAGTAGGCGGTGCCGTTCTCTTCGAAGGTGTCGGTTACGCGCACTATGCCCTGATGTTCGAGCTCAAAGAGGGCGTTTGCTTCGTCAATGAACTTGTTTCGCAGTTTTTCTACAAGTTCAACTTTGCTTTGTGTTGCTACTATAATGCGGTTGGTCTCCTGTTCGCGGTTGCAGAAGTCCTTTACAAAGAATTCCTTTATGGCAACGCTTTTAACGCGGCTCTTGAATTTGGTATCACGCGCTTCATAGGTGATACCGAAGCCGCCCTGGCCAAGTACGCGCTCAACGCGATAGCGCCCGCCGGCAAGTTGGTGTCCTGTCTCGAGATTCATTGTATTATTTGGTGTTTAGTGTTTTCCAATGGCAAATTTAAATATATTGAATTGCGCCGCAAAGCCTTGCACGCACTCCGTTACGAAGAAAACATTTTAGCTTACAGTTTTAGTGGAAACGGGTAAACTTAGAGGGCAAGGCGAAGCCCATTGCCGTAGTCGCAATCGTCGGGAGTGCAGCTGTCGCGAAATGCAACACTACACGTTGCTATCCCCGTCCCTCACAATACGTGAGAAAATAGTTTACGTTTATTTTTTACGGAGATAATATTTACATGTACAATTATTCACTATTGCATTTTTTTCAAAGCTTGTTTTGCCTGTTCATTACCTTGACTAGCAGCTTGACCATACCAATATTTAGCCTTTACAATGTTTTTTTCGGTACCATAGCCATTCTCATAGAATATTGCCAAATTCAGTTGGGCCATATCATAACCCAAGCTGGCAGCTTTCTCAAAATACACAAATGCCTTTGAGTAATCGGCATCGACACCACGTCCATTGGCATAACATATTCCGACATTGAAAAATCCGTAAAGACTGTCAAGCCCCGCCGCTTTCAAATATAGTTCAAATGCCTTCTTCAAGTCTTGTTTAACATAGATTCCGTTATCATAGTATATGCCTAGATTTATTATTGCATCAGGTTCATTCTGATCTGCTGCCAGTAAAAACCATTTATATGCCTCTTCAAAATTTTTAGTGACACCAACTCCTTCATTATAACATAATCCTAACATCGCCTGCGCATAAGCATATCCTGATTCCGCAGATTTCTTATACCATTCATATGTTTTTACCAGATCGACCTCGACACCTTCACCTCTCATATAACAATTCGCGAGATTTGATTGCGCGATAGGATCCCCTTGCAGTGCAGCCTTTGTATACCAATCTACAGCCTCGGCATAATTGACTTCAGTCCCTAACCCTTTGCGATAGAAAAATCCGACTTTACATTGCGATTCAGCATCTCCAAGCTCTGCTGCTTTCAAATACCATTTAAAAGCCTCTTTATAATCCTGTTCAACCAGTTTCCCCTCAAAATACAAATGTGCCAAATTGTACAAGCTAGTAGCATCGTTTTGTTTTGCAGCTTTCAGATACCATTCAATTGCCTTGTTTACATCCTGCGGGACAGCATATCCACTAGCATAATATGCTCCAAGTGTATTTTGAGCAGGAGCATAGCCCAACTCGGCAGAGATTCTGACATAAGGTAAGGCTTTTATATAATCCTGTTGATTACTATACTGCATCCCTTTTGCATAATTTGACAAAGCGATACCTTCAAGGTCACTGTTGATTTTCATAAAATATATCTTCTTTGCTTCAACCGAAGATATATCAAAGTCCTTAAAATCAATTATGTATTCCGTATCATTGTTTAATTTCATCTTAAAACCAGTACTACCAGGTTTCAGATATAACAGGAATTCATTCGTATCATAATCCACCGCACCAACAATGCTCTCGCTGTCAAAATCAATTTTAGCATTTGGCATACTAATACGCACTAAAGCACAAATATTTCCATTTGAATCTTTGCGTTGCAAAGGGACACTCATAACATCCATTGTCCCATAGAATTCTGCCACTTCAATATTTTGTGCTATACTTGAAATATTTATAATGAATAGCAATAGAATCCCCAAATAAAACTTCTTCATAATATCTTTTATTTTTTAAATCTCAAAAGTGCAGTCTGTGCTTCAATTACTCCTTTATCTGCAGCCTTCTTATACCATATAAGCGCTTGATTGATGTTAGGATTTACACCTATTCCAATCTCATAACAAACACCCATAACATATTCAGATGGTGCATGGTTTTGCGCTGCAGCTTTTGAGTTCCATTCAAAACACAGACTCGGATCTTTAGAAGTTCCATTACCTGTATAATAACACCAACCAATCTTAAATTGCGAATCAGCATAACCCTGCTCTGCAGCTTTTTTATACCAATAGAACGCCTTTTCTGCATTTTTCTCAACACACAGACCTTGATCATAACAATCACCTAAATTATATTGTGATCTAATATGACCTTTCTCTGCCAGTTCTGCCCATATTTGTACAGCTCTACATGTATCCTTAACCATACCTTCTCCATTAAGATAACAAACGGCCAAGAAAAAACCAGCGTCAACACTCCCGTTTTCTACAGCTTTAGTATACCATTCTGCTGCCAACTTAAAATTTTGAGGAACTCCATAACCAGAATAGTATAATACACCAACATTCATTTGAGCTTCGGCATGCCCAAGCTCTGCAGCCTGCAACATGTACTTAAATGTATTGGCGCCATCAGATAGTGCATCGAACTCCATAGCTCTTTTGTATAGTTCATCAGCCGTTTTGTTCGATTTATCAACAATTTTAAAGATATAGATTTGGTTCGACACAATTCCATCTACATGATAATCCTTGAAATTCACCCTGTACGTATGGCTGTTAGGGTTTTTTATTTGTAGATACTGCGTCCCATCAGTGAGATAAATATAGTACTTGTTATTTACCTGATTCACTTCACCAACAATATTACCCTCAAATTTAACACCATTGTCAACAGACTCAACAATAACCAATCCACAAGGTTTACCATTATAATCGAATCTTTGCTTAGAAGCCACTACCGTATCCTCGCTTTTATGAAACTGATGGATTTCTATTTCCTGTGAGTAGCAAATGCTACATAAAAGAGTCACCCAACAAGTTATTAATATTTTTCTCATGATTACAATATATATATTATTTATTCAAAATTAATAAAGGGGCTAACCGCAACATCACCAACAACATTTCCTTGGAATTGTGCTTGAGGACTTTTCATTTCAACTTTCACCGATGCACACCCCACACCATTAAGATCTACACACTTTTGTGTGGATGCCGTTAAATCCATTGGAAATTCAACAATGGCCTCTACCTGAATTTGAGCAAATAATGCACTAGGAATTAATTCCTAGAAGCATCGTTAATATTATTTTTCATAACATTGATAGTTTTTTATTGTTAATTATTTTGTTTTTGAGCTTGCTCTTCTATTTGACGAAGTAATGACCCAAAGCGCTTTTGTACTCTTTCTATATTCTTTGTAACCCTATCAACATAAGGGTCGTTTATATCTGAATTTGGTTGGGATGTTTGTTCTTTTAACTCGGTTTTGGATAATAATGAGATTTCTGCAAGATCTGGATTAGAATCAACTTCTAAAATCCTTCCGATTTCATTTATATGTCTAGCCTCTTCTATTCTATTAAAATGCACTTCCCACCATCCAACAGCTCTGTCCATCATAGCCTTACCTAAATAATGAACGAATTTCTTCATGTCACGTTGTACCCCCCTGCCATGTCTATAACATTTTGCAATATAGTAGTTGTTTAATCTCAGATTTGGAGATTCATCGGGCACTGACATAAAACATTTGAATGCATTGGCATAATCTTGCTTATCATACAGACTTTTACCAATTATGAAATATGAGAGTTTATTTCCAAATCTAAGAGCCTGGTTCGCATATTTTAGTGCAGAATCAGTATCTGGCTCCAACAAACCATATCCATAATAGTCCATCTCGGCCAAATAAACCATTGCTGTATCATTTTTTTCTTTTACAGCTTTACTCAAAAAATGACGGGCTATTGAATAATCCCCTTTTCCCCAGTATCGTAATGCACACGACAATTGCATACTGACATCACCGCTTTCAGCAGTTATGCTATCGGCTTTAAGTATATTGTATTGCCTTATTAAAGCCATTTTTTGATACATCGCAATCAAAAGAGCTGCATTTGCGTGTTGAACTAAAAATATTAATCCCAAAATTAGAATAATTCGTTTCATAATTATATATATATTAGCGTATACCAAATGTGGGGACAGTGTACTCGGCCTCTTTAGATGCAGCCTCTCTCAATTTAGCTTCTTTCCAATTATAAACAAGTGCTTTTATATCACTATATTTTGATTGATTATCATCATAATACCCAAGATTCAATAATATTCCAAGTATTTCATAGCATACACCATAGCCCTGGGATATTGCTTTCAATGCTAACTTCTCTGCTTCTTCATCAGCCCCTACTTTTATATAATTAACCGCATTATAATAGATCAACTCTTCTTCACTTAGATCAGCAACATCAGTAATAGAATTGCTATTATTAGTATTCTTCAAATTTAAATCTATAACTATTTCTTTGGGAGAGGAGGCAAACAGGGTTATTTGTTCCGTTTTTACTATACTATCATTTACAACAGCTACATCATGAGTACCAACTGGAAGGATTGTCATAACTATCCCACCAGAAACAGGGAAATCAAAACCATCTATTTCAACTTTTGAATCATGCGGTTCAACCTTTACAGTCAATTTCTGCATTTGTGGTTTTGAAGCTTCATTACTTTCTTTTTTCAGGAATAATTCATATGTTAATTTCGATTTTACATCTACAATGCCATAGTCCTTAAAATTAATCAGTAAAGGCAGTGCATTCGCAACTTTAACTTTTAATTGTTTGGTACCATTAGAAACATATACCCAATACTCGTTAGTTCTAAATTCAACATCACCTATAACATTGCCCTCAAATTTGACATTCGGTTCCGTTATTACAACCTTAATCAACGCACATACCTTGTCATTCAAGTCATTACGAGGATAGGTACTGGCTGTCAAATCTGTGGTCTGTTGATAAAAACCAAGTACATTAATTTCTTGAGAGTATACACTCCCTAACCCTAACAGCATTAATGTGAATAAAATAATATATCTTTTCATATGTTAAAAAAAAGCATTGTAAATAATAGGGGGAATATATTGTCTTATAATATCCTACCATATTTGTTGTATTTTGCATAAACTTACTATGCATTACTTAATATTTTCTAAAACTATTTAACTATATATATTTTTTCTTCAAATCCGCCATATCCAGTTGCCGCACCGACTATAACGTCTTTTTCACTATCAGATGTTTCTATTATTAATTTATAGCAGTAAAGATTATCATTACTATGATCATCACATTGATAATCTGCTAAAATAGTACATGTCCTCTTGGTACCCCAACCATCTCCATCCCTCGCAATAATAGCAGCTAATCGCTTCATATAATCTAATGTAGATAAACCACCAATAGTCCATCCATATGGTAATGTCAATATTGACATTGCATATTTTTTAAGATTTGGGCCTTGTATTATTTTATGATCTGCCATTACAAGCCAATCATATTCTTGGTAACGAAAAGTTAGTTCATATGTAGTCTTCGACTCCACTTGTGCCAAGTTGTAGTCCTTAAAATTAAGCATGAGCGGTTCATTAGAATTAGTCTTAATGCGAATCAGATATGCTCCAGGGGATATATATACCCAATATTCTCCATTTTTATATTCTGGCTTTCCTATAACAGATCCTTCGAAAGTCATAGACTTGTCATTGGTAATTACCTTTAAAAGACCGCATGGTTTACCATTATTATCTAGAACTTGATTAACACTTGATGTTAAATCTGTAGTTTGCTTAATTAATTTATCTACCACAAGTGGCTCTGCAGCGTGTAGAGTAATAATTGAAATAAAGATGCTAATTGTTAATATGAATACCCTTTTCATTTTTCCAACATTTTAAAGATTTGTTAATATATACTCACAGACTTATATTCAGTTATAATACCCGATTAGTCAATTGACAACCTATTCAATAATAAATTGACTAATTGACTATGGAATAAAAAAGTCATCTAATGTAAAAACTCCATTCTGGGCAACAACTTGTTCTGGTTGCCAGGTGCGGACATGAATTTGAGGTCTATCAGGATCTGTAAAATCCCAAAGTAAAAATAACCATCCATCATCACTGTAATTAGAAGTTCTCCAAGCCTGATGTAATGTAACACCATAGATATTAGGCTTGGCACCATGCCTCACAACAGATATATGATCAAATTTGACATTTATGTATCTATTAAGTTTAAAAATTCTTTCTAGTTTTGCAATATATTCCACTTTACTTTGAACAGTGTATTTTACATTAGTTGAAAGTTGATTTCCAAAATCGCCCAAACTTCTTTGCATTACAACACTGCCTGTAATAATCAATGCATCATCACTGTAAATTTGCTTCAATGAGTTAAGATTTCTTTCATTATAATAGTTCCTGAAATCTTCCACCCATTTTAAAATTTCCCGTCTTCTTGTAAGGTCTTCAACATCTCTACCTTCTCCCATGATCTTAGTGACATCCTCCTGAATTTCCAACGCAGGTCGAATACCTGTAATTATACCATCCCTGCTTAAGCTTATAGTCAATTCCCTATAAACAGATTGATCATAGGTATTATCCTTCGGTTTCATCATAATTTGAACACCTCTAACCTGATAGCCCTGATGGTCATTAAGACATTTGGATACATTTACCTCTTCCTCACAAACAAACGGAAGCACCTCCCATAGAGCTGTCAAATGTTCTTTTGCAGCATTCTCCATATTTACTGAAGTCAAATTAAGGTTTCTACCAGTAGAGCCTGCGCTATGTATTTCTGTCAACAAGGTTGAAATATTATTCTCCATTCTGGTTTTCAATGCACCAGTGTCAATACTTCCAGGAGTAAAAATAAATTTGATTTCGGCTTTTACTTGTACTATAGAGATTAACATAAATAGTACTACGAATAACTTTTTCATATACTTTTATTTATATACCATATTATACCATGCCCCGAATAATTTGTTATCAAGTCCGGCTTATTTGTTTTGACATTAATGCGCTTACCTTCTATTTTATTGGTTAAAACTGCAACAACTTCATATGTTCTGTTATATATTACAAGAAATGCACAATCTGGTATTTCTGTCATTTGTTTTGCTTTGGCAAAATCCTCTATTTTATTATTTGCTTTGGCTTGTTGCAAATATCCATATACATTATCTATCATTTGCCTTTCTATGATATTCTGTAAAATCTCATCGACAAATTGTCCATTTATTGTATTTTCAAAGGCAATCAGATTCGGGTCAACATCAACTTCATCTTCGTCAATTACTGAGGCAAGAGGTTGAATAGAACAAGAAAAATTATTCAAGACTTCATCTTTTTTCAAATATATAAAAATATAGACTAAATCTCCTCTTTTATACAATAATTCTTTATATTTATTGTTTATATTAGTCTCTCCCAGAGATGAAAGCCCCGTTTCACTCCTTAACGCATTTACATTATTTAGCAAATCCTGCACGGCATATGACATTGCCGTATCGTGGATTTTGTTTTTTGATTCGCCATACACATAGGATTCATCAAGTTTAATAGCATTAATCTGTTCTTTAGTATTCTGCGCTAAGATAGCATTTACATGGAAGAATAAGAAGCATAAAGATATAAAAAACTTTGTCATAATCAATTACCGTTATACAATTGAAAATTGTTTTGGGTATTTGTTGTTGGAATAAACAAACTGACCCGAGAGTCTATCTCAAAATTCTCTTCACCCAAATTTGACGTATCACATTGTAAATGTACTATATGTTCATAGCCTTGCTTCGGGTTATAACAAAAGATTGTACCATACAATATATCCAATTCCAGTTTATCGTATCCCCAATATACTTCACACCCGGTATGAATACAATATTGAATAAACTGCTCCAATGGTACTGACAACATTGCTTTAGAGCCATACTCATGAGTTAATATGGACATATTTAGAGTAGCACAATAGCCAATACCTGTTACTACCATGTTCGAAAATGTCGCTATAGGCTGTTTGCGATTTGTAATAAAATATAATGAATCCTCATCATTTTTTGACAAATAGGAATTTCTATTTACTGTTGGAATCAGATATGTAGAACCTTTAAGTAAAAAGTTATTGTTGCCGACATCAACGAGGTTTTCTTTAGAATAAACCGGTAAATGTCTTGATTCTGTTACCTTATATGATAACAAATCTTCAATAAACTCATTTTCCATTTCAGCCCTGCTTCCATTATTGAATTTTTGATAATCGACAGAAAAACTGACACATAGTTCATCCGTATCGGATTTCAATGATAAAGTAACTTGCATAAGTTCATTATAAACAAGACTACACTCTATGACGTTATGCAAATTCTCAAAAGTATTCCAATTTCCTCGTATAATCTCGATATCATCAAATTTTGGATTGTCAATAGAAAGCAAATGTGCTGCATAGGCCTCTTCTAAATAAGCAAGAACTTCAGAATCGACATCATTAAGCAATTCATTTTGAACAATCCTTCTTTTAATTGATCTGACACCCTTATCATGTATATAAACTTCGAACAACCTATTTTTTATATCAACAGTATGTACACCATCAATTAAATCTGTAGATGATTTTATTGATTCAAAAATATCTTTAGGGATATTTTGAGCTACTATTGCGTAAGGGAATAATAAAACTAAAAATAATAAAATTAACAGCCTCATATTATTATACTATTATGGCATTATAGTCTTGATTAAATTATTCTCACTATCATATAATCTACCGATAACTAATGAACCGTTGTTATATTGAGCATCCAAGCGATATCCTCTTTTCGCTTGAACTCCATTAAATGAATGTGATTGGTATAATTTCAGCGAACCACAGCCATGCGGTTTCCCATTCTCTACACCACCTTGCCAATGGCCATATCCTAAATCCAAGGAAGCATTTGATAAATTCTTGCGGTCAGTTTCTTCCTTGCGTTTCTTTTCTGCGGCAATGCGTTCCTGTTCGGCCTTTTCGGCGGCTTCCTTTGCAAGACGTTCTTGTTCAAGGCGTTGCTGTTCGGCGGCTATACTGTCCGCTCTCTCTTGTACTTTGCGTTCAGCATCTATGCGTTGCTGTTCGGCTATTGCGGTGGCGCGCTGTGCTTCAGCTTCGGCAGCCTTGCGGTCGTTGCACGATTTTATACCGAAGATGACTGCGATGATGCAGATTGCAGCTACGGATATTATGCTGAAGAGTCGCTTGTTGAAGGGACGCTTGGGGGTATTGCCGTCCGGGCGTTTTTTGTCAT
>JAEIGA010019448.1_pt1 | contig 10357 bp, 8 predicted proteins | sample 9270691 | NCBI WGS metagenome assembly JAEIGA01 (sample SAMN17057246, study PRJNA624740) | gut metagenome | biome: biome; isolation source: fecal sample | host: Bos grunniens | place: China: Xizang | collected 2019
AGATTGTGTTATTCCTGCTGCCTTACGGGCTGAATAAAGAATCTGCCCAGAGTAAAATGCATAAGCATCTTCTATGGCTCTGGTTCTTTCCGGAGTGCCGGACTTTCCAAACTCAGCATCTAACACTACATCGTAGTCTCTTATCTGATGATCATTTGTCTGCATAATACTGTACCTTTATCTTAAGTGCTAATTCCACCTCACTGACCGGCGTATTCTGTGTTTTCTTCTGAAAGCCGTTGAACAACACAACAATATTGCCATCATCAAAGATGAAGAACACCCTATATATATTTCCGTTATAGGTAGTTCTCAGTTCATAGATTCCCTCCCGAAGATGTTTGACAAACTTCGTGGATACTCTATCCTGAGTCTTGAGCAAAAGCAATCCATATTTGACTTTCTGTTGCTCATTTGTGGTCAGACTTTCCATGAATCTTTCAAAATAACCACCATAGGTAAGTATTTTTCTATCTGCCATTGCAAAGATATCACAAAGTTTCCATATATCACAACTTATTTAAAGCTTCAGACGAGAAAACCTTTAGGTTTTCGAGTCCGGCCCGGGTAGGGCCGAAATTCCCCCTGAATAGGGGGATGTCACGAGTACAACGAGTGACAGGGGGTTGAGACATCTCATAAGGTTTTCGAGCCCGGCCCGGACAGGGCCGAAATTCAGATCAATTCAAAAGTCAAGTCCACATCACCAAAGTGGCCAACCCTATCACTGTATGCCTCAAACCATTTGCGGCCAAGGGTGCCACGCCAGACTATGTCATCATATGAGTGGAAAGGAATCTTGAGCTCCACTCCGTAACTTTTCGACTCGACTCTGACCAAGGCTGTGCAGTTCCAATCCTTGATTGTGCCTCCATCGTCCTCTATTATCATGAAGGCAAATGACTCCACGAGGTCAGTCCACTCGGAGAAGACCATGGCATTGAAAGGCACAGGGGTCCCCTTCTGACTCCTCTTCACTACGATCAGAAAGTCCGTGATACTTGGCGTGAACAGGCGCAATTCCGCCTCTGTCGTGGCTGTGAAATCCTCAAAGGCCCCGACCTTCACGAAGAACTCTGACGCTCCGGCAAACCAGGAGTCATAGTTCCTGTTCATGGTAAAATCCTTCAGTATCAATGACTTCACTGTACCGATTGACTGCGCTTTGGAGCTTGGCTTCGGGCTTGAGCCAGGATCGACAATGATGCTTCCGCCGCCTTCGCCCCACTCCGGATCCTCCCTCCTGAGCATCTCCAACGTAGTGTATCCCGCATCCGTATTTCTATTAACCACCCACACTGGCGTAGCCATCGCCACTTCCTCATCCACAAGCACCTCTTCAATACGGCGGAAGCCTTCACTGTCTTCTATTATCCTGTATCCTATATTTACCTCCGAGTCATCCTCCGGGTCAAAGGTGATGACAGGCAGTTCCTCTCCATTCCATGACTCCGAAAAGGGCCAGTATATCTGCACATCAGACTCTGCCAGCCTCTTAAGCCACTCAGACGGAGCTTCTATCTGTGACGACGACTTGGTAGCGGTCTGAGAGTTCACATAGTCCCTGATCATATCCCTCAATGGGACACCGGAAAGCACAGGAGCATCAGATTTTGTAATCCTGTCATCCCCCACTCCGGCACCCGGGGTGCCGAACAGGTCATACATCATATATTCCTCATCATAACCATTCTCAGCCGAAGACGACACCGCACCGAACACTTCGGCCATCTGATCGGTCCCCAAAGGTATATTGGCCAAGACATGGGCCACCTCTGAAAGGGGGACGGCAGCTCGGTTTGACGCATGCTTATCTATATCGTCATCCAGTATTTCACACGAGGCGGCCATGAGACCGGCAAGACATAGCAGACATAACCTTTTCATAACAACTGATATTTAACGGTGCAAAGTTCCGAAGCATTATCCGTGTATCAAAAAAGTATACGCTTATTTGCAAAAATCGGCCTCAGAGATGTCTCTAAGGCCGATTTCTATAATAGATTTTATTTGATTCAGCTAAAAAACAGGATAAAATCCATTATACCCTGTATACGCAGGAATAACTAAATGGAAAAGCGGACGAAGCGGGAGCGATCGGAAAGATCGCAGATGACAGAAGAGTCCGCGAAGCCTGCCTGAGAGAATACTGCAGCAGTTTCAGGTCCGAGGGCTTCGTTTATCTCAACAATGCCGATGCCGTCCGGCTTGAGAAGCTGTCTGGCCCATCCGGCTACTGCACGGTAGAAGACCAGAGGGTCATCATCCGACACAAAGAGGGCAAGCCATGGCTCATGATCAAGGACATTCCTTCTCATGAGGGCCTTTTCCGAATCCATTACATAAGGAGGGTTGCTGAGGATCATGTCGAAGGTACCCAACCCTTCGGCCGGACCGGCAAGCACATCAGCCTTGATGAACCTCGGAGCCAGGACACCGTCAGGACATCCGGAATCTGCTTTGCCGAATTTCTGACCGGAAGCAACAGCAAGTGCGCCATCGGAAATGTCCACCGCAATCACCTCCGAACCCGGGAGTTCCAGTGCCATGCTCCATGCGATGCAGCCGCTTCCAGTGCACAGGTCAAGTATTCGCAGGGGCCTGCGGGCCGAACGGCGCGCCCACTCTACGGCCTCACGCACAAGAAGTTCGGTTTCCGGACGAGGGATCAGGACGTCGGGACTGACTCTGAACTCGCGATCGTAAAAATACGCCTTACCTATTATATATTGTATAGGCTCGCCTGAAGCCATTCTTGCGAAGGCGTCCATAGCCTCGACGGAAGCCTCCTCCGACACCTCATATGCCGGTTCAAGGATATGAGTATGACGTGACGTCCCTATGCTGTGCTGCAGAAACATGAGGACCATCTCCCTCGCCTCCCTTTCGGGATAAAGCGCCGAGATGGTCTCCACACCTTTAGCTATAAGTTCCTTTAAAAACATTGTTTAAAAGATCCCTTCAATTCTTTTTCTTGACCGTAATTGAAAAATTACGAATTTTCAATTACAGTGGTAAGGAAATCTGTCATGGAGAGTCCGGCAGCACGTACCATCTGAGGCACGAGTGATGCCGAAGTCATGCCTGGGATTGTGTTTACCTCAAGGAAGTAAAGACCATCTTCCGAGCTGATGTAGTCAACTCTGACAAGACCGGCACATCCGAGGTGCTCGTAGATCTTTACCGAGACCTCCTGGATCTGGTCTCTGAGAGAGTCCGGAATCTGTGCCGGGCACACCTCACGGCTGTGGCCGTTGTACTTCGCCTCATAGTCGAAGAACTCATTCTCAGTGATGATCTCGATTACAGGAAGAGCAACATTACCCTTACCATTATTATATACGGCACATGTCAGCTCGCGACCTACCACAGCCGACTCTGCGATGAGCATCTGACCCTCCGAGAAAGCGACCTCAACCGCTGCATCGAAATCCTCAACAGCCTTTACCTTGGTGACTCCGAAGCTGCTGCCTCCGTCTGTAGGCTTCACGAACATAGGAAGTCCCAGTTTCTTTACTGCCTGTTCTGCAATACCATCGACCGATTCGTCCTTGCGGAGGAATATGTCCTTTGCGCACTTCACGAAATCCACATCCTTAAGGTAGCTCTTGCAGCTGAACTTATCAAATGTGATTGCCGAAACAAAGGCGTTGCAGCCGCTGTGCGGCACGCCGATCATCTCGAGGTAACCCTGCATGAGACCGTTCTCACCCGGAGTACCGTGCTGCATGATATAGGCGTAGTCAAACTTCACCTTCTGACCATCTACAACAGCCGAGAAGTCCGTCTTGCACACCTCAGGACGCTCTTCCTCAGGAATAAGCACCCTTTCCTGACCCTTCAGCCTGTAGGCCTTCACGACCCATTTTCCGAAACGGGCAAAGATCTCATACACATCGAACCTTGCGCCGTCTATCTGTGAAGCGGTGAATTCACCGCTTTTTACGGACACCTCCCACTCTGAGGAGTCGCTACCGTAGATTACTGCGATATTATTCAAATCCATATATTTCCTTTTCATCTTCATATTCATTATCAATCAGCTCTTCCTGATCCACCTCGCCATCTGCCGGAGCAGCGAGAGCATCAGCATCACAACTGATGTTCAGTTCGAATCCGCTTGGCGCATCGAAAGCCTCCTTATCATAGTATCTTGCAAGAGAAGGATCCTTGCGGACCATCTGCATGAAATATCCCCATATAGGGAGCGCCGCACCTGCTCCACCTCCGTTTGCTGTGGCGGCAAAATGCACCTGCATGTCCTCGAATCCGGCCCATGCACCCGCTGTCAGCTGCGGAGTGTATCCGATGAACCATCCGTCAGCATTGTCATTGGTAGTTCCTGTCTTGCCTCCGATCTCACCTGTGAGGTTGAAACGGCCTCTGAGGCCATATCCGGTACCACCGTTCACCACACCCTGCATGAGGTTTGCCATCAGATAGGCAGTGCGGTCGCTGATAGCCTCCTTCTTCACGGTAGAGAATGCGGCAAGGACATTACCCATATTATCCTCTATCCTGGTCACGAAGATCGGCCTTACATACATACCCTTAGAAGGGAAGGTGTTGTAGGCAGCCACCATCTCATAAAGAGAGATGTTCGCCGCACCCACACACAATGGCGGAACAGGATCAAGGAAACTTCCGACTCCCATCTTCCTCATCATCTCCACCATGGCGTAAGGTCCATACTGTTTCATCAGGTATGCGGAAATGTTGTTGGAACTCTTCGCAAGGCCCCATTTGAGGGTTACCATGTTACCGATATACTCATCCCTGTCCGTACTCTCAGGAGTCCATATCTTGTCCTCGCTGATGATGAAGGTCTGAGGAACATTGGCCACCTGGTCGCATGGAGACATGCCCTCCTGCATTGCCAGAGTATAGAGGAACGGCTTGATGGTCGAACCGATCTGGCGCTTGCTCTGACGGGCATTGTCATACTGGAACGCCTTGAAGTCCGTACCGCCGACATAGGCCTTGATCTCTCCCTTGTCAGGAGTCATGGCCATGAATGCCGCACGCATCTGCTTCTTATAATACCTGATCGAATCGTCAGGAGTCATCACGGTATCTACGCGTCTGTTGCCTTCCCATGTGAAGAGGGTCATAGGCACCTTCTCCGAGAAGCTCTTCCTGATCTCAGACTCCGAGGCGCCGGCCGCCTTCATCCTGCGGTAACGGTCGCTGTCCCTGCGGGCCCTCTTCATGATGCCGTCAATCATTGACTGCTCCACCTCGTCGTCAAACGGAGTGTTCTTCTTCCACCTCGCCTCGCGGTTGAAACGCTTCTGCATGTCACCGCCGATGTGCTTCTCCACTGCCGCCTCGGCATATTTCTGCATCATAGGGTTGATGGTCGTATAGATCCTCAATCCATCCCTATATATATCATACTTGGTTCCGTCAGGTTTCGTATTCTTGTTGACCCATCCGTAGAGTTCGTCATCCGCCCAAAGAAGGGAGTCAACCACATAGTCCTCATACTGGCTATATGACGAGCGCTTAGGCTCCTGGGCCATCATGGTACGGCGGAGCATCTCGCGGAAATAAAGTCCGGAACCGGCTGTGTGGTCCTGTACCTGATATGAGAGGGTGATCGGAATCTGCTGAAGCGAGTCACGCTGCTCCTTGGACAGATATCCCGCCTTCTCCATCTGCGAGATCACGAAGTTTCTCCTTACAATCGACTTGTCCGGATTCAGCGCAGGGTTATATCTGGTAGGCTTGTTCACCATTCCCACAAGCGTCGCAGCCTCCTCAACGGTCAGAGCGGCAGGAGTCTTGGCGAAGAAAGTCTGCGCAGCAGCCTTGATGCCATATGCGTTACTGCCGAAGAAGACCTGGTTGAGATACATTGTTATGATCTCGTCCTTGGTGTAGCTTCTCTCGAGCTTCACCGCTGTGACCCACTCCTTGAGCTTGATCCATACCATCTTCACCTTGGACATGCCCGGGATCCTGCTGCTGACGTCAGCTCTCGGATATAGGGTCTTCGCAAGCTGCTGTGTGATGGTACTTCCACCTCCCTGACTCGAGTCGCCTCCAAGAAGGGTCTTGAAGATCACACGGCCGAGACTCTTGAAGTCGATACCGGAGTGGCTGTAATAGCGGACATCCTCTGTCGCCACGGCAGCCTGCACCAGATTAGATGAGAGTTCGTCGTATGTGACATACGAACGATTCTCGATATGGAATGTCGACAGGATGGTCGAACCGTCGTCGGCAATGACCTGCGTAGCAAGGTTGCTGTCCGGGTTTTCGAGTTCCTCAAAAGAAGGGATGTCGGCGAATGCCCATACAAGTGAAATGAGCGTAACTGCAAGAAGCACAGGCACTGAAAACAGCACCCATAGCCACTTTATGATTTTCTTCTTTGTTGCGTCTGTCATATTTTCTCCTTTCTTACAAACTCACAAAATTAACAAGAAAATTTGGAAATTTGCCCGGTTTGTACCTTACTTTGCAGTTTCTTTTGAAAAAGAGGAGTTAATGAGCATGAAGGAAGGAAAAAATTTAGTGATCGTGGAGTCTCCTGCAAAGGCAGACACCATTCAGAAGTTCTTAGGGGAAGATTTTGTTGTAAAATCCAGTTACGGACACATCCGTGACCTGCACGACAGCGAACTCAGCATCGATGTAAAGGCTGGATTCAAACCGGAATATGTCATACCGGCAGACAAGAAGAAGCTTGTTTCGGAACTCAAGAAAGCCGCAAAAGAGGCTTCTGTCGTATGGCTGGCATCCGATGAGGACCGCGAGGGAGAGGCTATCTCATGGCACCTTTTCGAGACTCTTGGCCTTAAGGATGAGAACACCAGACGCATTGTCTTCCACGAGATTACAAAAACCGCCATCCTCAATGCAATCCAGAATCCGCGCAGCATAGACATGAGCCTTGTGGACGCACAGCAGGCACGAAGAGTGCTTGACCGTCTGGTAGGTTTCGAACTCTCACCTGTGCTCTGGAGAAAGATCCAGCCGAAGCTCTCTGCCGGCCGCGTGCAGTCTGTAGCACTGCGTCTTGTCGTAGACCGTGAAAGGGAGATCCTCGCATTCAATCCGGAACAATATTATAAGGTAGACGCCCTCTTCCATCCGGAAGGAACTGCCGACCATGTGCTTGTAAAGGCCACCCTCGACAGGAGATTCCCGGACATTGAAAGTGCAAGGGAGTTTCTCCAGAGATGCATCGGAGCGGAATTCACCATCTCGGACATCGAAAAGAAGGAAGGAACCAGAACTCCGGCCGCCCCATTCACAACTTCGACACTCCAGCAGGAAGCTTCAAGGAAGCTCAGGATGTCTGTAAGCCAGACCATGAGCATAGCCCAGAAGCTCTACGAGCACGGACTCATCACATACATGCGTACCGACTCCACCAATCTTTCGTCGCTTGCCATCAACTCTGCAAAGAGCTTCATCTGCGACAACTTCGGCCAGGAGTATTCAAAGGTAAGACAATATAAGACAAAGGCAAAGGGTGCTCAGGAGGCCCATGAGGCAATCCGCCCTACATACATAGAGAACACTACAATCGAGGGAACGCCTCAGGAGAAGAAGCTATACGAGCTGATCTGGAAGCGCACAGTCGCCTCGCAGATGGCTGACGCACGTATCCTGAAGACGGACATCAAGGTTTCTGTGGGATCCAAAGGGACCATCATGGAGGAAAAGTTCAACGTACAGGCCAGCGAAGTCCTCTTTGACGGATTCCTCAAGCTCTACATGGAAAGCACTGACGAGCCTACGCAGGATGACGAGATGGCAATCCTCCCTGAGATGAACATCGGAGACATGATGTTCGAGAACGGCATCACTGCAGAGTGCAAGTTCACGGCAGCCCCCGCACGCTACTCTGAAGCCACACTTGTAAAGAAGCTCGAGGAACTCGGTATCGGCCGTCCATCCACATATGCTCCTACCATTTCGACCCTCACAAAGGGAAGAGGATACATCGTAAAGGGCGACAAGACCGGCGAAAAGCACCATGTGACAAACCTGTCACTCAGCAAGGGCATCATCAAGGAGAGCGCAAAGACCGAGACCACAGGATCTGAGAAGGGACGACTCCTTCCTCAGGACATCGGAATGATCGTCACCGACTATCTCGTAAAGAATTTCGAGACCATCCTCGACTATGGGTTCACTGCAAATGTAGAGAAGGACTTTGACAAGATTGCCGAAGGAGAACTCACGTGGAGCAGCGTCATCAGCGACTTCTACGGTCCGTTCCACACCAGAGTGGAAGAGACTCTCAGCAACAGGGAGTACAGCAATGTAAGCCGCGAACTCGGAGTCGACCCTAAGGACGGACAGCCGCTTGTAGCACGCTTCGGACAGTATGGCCCTTATGTGCAGAAGGGAAACGGCGAGCAGAAGCAGTACGCAAGTCTCGCCCCTGGGCAGCTCATCGAAAGCATCACCCTCGAAGAGGCGCTGAAGCTTTTCGAACTGCCAAGGACAGTGGGACAGCATGAAGGCATCGACATCATATGCACCAAGGGAAAATTCGGACCATACATCAAGTATGGCGACAAGAACATCTCCCTCCCACGTGGAACTGACCCTCTGAAGGTTGACCTTGAGACATGCATAAGCCTCATCCAGGAGAACGAAGCCAAAAAGGCAGGAGGAATCATCGCCGACTACACTGAGAGCGGCATCCAGGTGATCAGCGGAGCCTATGGACCATACATCAAGTGCAACGGAAGCAACTACAAGATTCCAAAGGGCACGGATCCTGCCGAACTCACAGAAGAAAAGTGTAAGGAGATCATCGCTTCTTCAGAGCCTACAGGCAGAAAAAAAAGACGTAAATAATAGCTTTTAGTATAAAAAAAGTGCAGGAGGTTACGAATTGTAATCTCCTGTAATTTTTTTATTGACTTTTTCTCTTTTTATATATAAATTCGCGAGCGAAATCAAAAACACACATCCTGTATGCCTACCTATCAGATTGATCAGATCGACCAGAAGATTCTTTCATTTCTTGTAAAGAATGCAAGAATGCCGTTTCTGGAGATTGCACGTGAGTGCAACGTATCTGGTGCAGCGATCCACCAGAGGGTCAAAAGGCTCGAAGCGAACGGAGTCATCACGGGTTCGCGTCTGCTCGTAAAGCCGCAGGCCTTGGGCCTCAATGTATGCGCCTTCGTCAGCGTATCGCTGTCCGAGGCGAACAAGTATCCGGAGGTGATCGAGGCGTTCAAGAAGATTTCCGAAATCGTTGAGTGCCACTTTGTTACAGGAAAGCATAATCTGCTTATCAAGATCTTCTGCTTCGACCATGACCACCTCATGGAGATCCTCCTGAACACAATCCAGAGAATCCCGTACGTACAGCAGACAGAGACACAGATCTCACTCGACCAGGCGATCGAGCGTCAGGTATGGGTCAAGGAATACCAGAACACAAGCTTCTCCGCTAGCGTGAAGAAGACGAAGAAGGAGAAAGAGAAAGAATAGCCTTGGCAAGGACCAGGTCGTCCTGCGTGGTTATCTTGATATTAAACCTCTCACCGATAAGGTACGAGAGGTTTTTTCCGTTTTTAAGGACCACTGACGCATCATCCGTAAACGATGTGTCAAATGCCTGGCCATAGGCCTCCTTAAGCACTTCGGAATGGAAGATCTGAGGAGTCAGAGCAGCATAGAGGACCGAACGGTCCACTGTCTGACCTTCCATTGTGACAAGGACTTCCTCACCACGTATCTTCTTCTTATCCAGCACTTTCATTGTATCTACACAAGGCAGGACAGGAATAAGGGAAGGGATGGTTTCGGCTCTTTCGAACATGTCTTTGACAAAGGACTCTGAGACAAGAGGCCTGACCGCATCATGGACAGCCACCACTGCTCCTTCAGGGACCTTTTCCAAAGCGTTCCTTACAGAATGAAAGCGGGTGATGCCTCCTTTGACGAGCACCTGTGGACAGATGAAGTTCCTTTCCAGGCAATACTGCCTCCAATAGTCCATATGAGACTCCGGCAGGACGGTGATGATGCTTATGCCCGGACATGCGTTCAGGAAGATCTCGACGGTTCTATGAAGTATGGCCTTGCCATCCAGTTCGAGGAACTGCTTAGGCACTTCCGCACCCATTCGCGTGCCGCTTCCGGCAGCCATTATGATAGCATATTTTCTCCTTGTCATCTTTCTGTGTCTTTTCGAAAAAAAATCAAGATCTCCTGCAAATTTTCTTCAGCAAAATTAAGTTATTTTTTGTAATTTTACGGCCTATTATTCAAACCTGATTAAAAGCAATAAAAAATATGGGATTTTCATTCTTGACACAGGAGCTTGCGATGGACCTCGGTACTGCGAACACAGTCATTTTCCAGAATGACCAGATCG
>JAEIGA010019449.1_pt1 | contig 10357 bp, 16 predicted proteins | sample 9270691 | NCBI WGS metagenome assembly JAEIGA01 (sample SAMN17057246, study PRJNA624740) | gut metagenome | biome: biome; isolation source: fecal sample | host: Bos grunniens | place: China: Xizang | collected 2019
AATATTGAAAATAAGTTTACTTTGGCACTTGGGGCGTTACCCTCTGTGCCTGATATGAGAGACTATGTTGCAACAACATCAAAAGAGACCTTCCCCGACACTTTTGAACTTGCTGGTATGCCAGAGGTGAAAAGTCAGGGTGCGGTGGGTAGTTGTGTGGCACATTCTTTGGCAACCGCTACTGAATACTTTAATGAAAAAGAAACAGGTAAATTTACAAAAATGAGCACTGGCTACATTTATGGTAATAGACTTCTTTCTGTTCATAAGGGTAGTGGAATGTTCACCAGAGATGCTATTAAAACCCTAGCAAAGTTTGGAAATGTTCCAAACAATTATTTTCCTCACAATGTAGAAGTTCCGTATGCGATTGAAATGTTTGAGGACTCCTATGAATCTTTGGAGGAAGTCGGCGTAAATTATAAGATTGAATCTTATTTTCGCCTTAAAGACACTGAAGCAATTAAGGCTCATTTGATGGATGGTAACCCCGTAATTTTTGCAATGAAGTGGTTTGACGACATTAAAATTGTGGATGGGGTTATGGTGACCAAAGAGAAAAAGTCTGCAAAGACTGGGGGACACTGTATGGTAATCTATGGTTGGAATGAGACTGGTTGGCTCGTTCAGAACTCTTGGGGAAAAACTTGGGGTAATAATGGTACATTTACCCTTCCCTACAACGTTACTACGACTGAAGTGTGGGGGATTAAGGATGCTAAGTCAGACACTACGCTGACAATTGAGTCTCCGTTTAAGACAAAGTTTGGTGAAACTTGTGCAAAGGTACTCCATAAGGTTATTTCTTGGTTCTATAATCTTTACTATAAGATTAAGGACAAGTTTACTGGTAAGTAATTATGAAGACTGTGTGCAGTTGTTATAGGACACTATCATCTATTTCTGGAAGGAAATACCAAGATAGGTGTACAGGAACTAAGGAAATTGATATTTGTAGTTGTGGGGGAGACAGAACAAAGTGTGATTTTTACCCAGAAGTTAGAAAAAAGGCTAACGAATGTGTGAAGACAGAGACTTTGGTTGGGTTGATTGACGACGCAGTAGACAAACTATTGCACAAATCCCCTAATGACACCACCACAGATATTGTAATAGATTTATTAAAGATGAAAGAACTTATTGAAAAGGATGTGACAAAGTAATGCATTGTGGATATGTAGTAAAGGTAGAGCAACTTCGTAAGCACGAAAACGCTGACAGACTTCAGATTGCAACTTTTTTTGGGAATGACACTGTGGTTTCTTTGGAAACTCACCTTGGTGATGTAGGAATTTACTTCCCATCCGACTTGCAGTTGTCTGAGGAATACTGTGAGAGAAACAACCTCGTTCGTAAAAAGGATGAGAATGGTAATGAAATCGGGGGATACCTTGACCCCGACAAGAGAAATATTAGGGCAATTAAACTCCGAGGGGAAAAGTCCGATGGTATGTTTATGCCCCTACATTCACTTGACTACTGTTTTTGGTATGATGGTGAGGGAGATGGTCACACTGCAAGTGAGTCTCTCAAGGTAGGCGACACTATTAGTGTGGTCAATGGAAAAGACATTTGTAAGAAGTATATTCCAAGAAAACAACACAGAACTGGGGGATATTCTTCTGGGAATAAGACCAGAAAGGTTAAGGTTGACTATGCTCCATTGTTCACGGAGCACGCGGACACAGAGCAGTTGGCATATAACCTTGGGGCATTCAAGGTGGGTGATGAAATTGAAATCACACTAAAGATGCATGGAACTTCACAGAGAACTGCACACCTTCCCATTTTCAATGGCTACAAGAAGCAGTCCCTGTGGCAGAAGATTAGAAAAACCCCTAAGGTTGCCACATATGCTGATGGATACGTTTCTGGTACCCGTAGAGTAGTTATGGAAGACTTTGATGGTGGAAATAGTTTCTATGGTTCTAATGCCTTCCGTGAGCAACATCATAATACTTTTGTCGGGAAGTTACATAAGGGCGAGACTGTTTACTATGAAGTGGTTGGATTTACTAACACAGGCGCCCCGATTATGGCTACTGGCAACAATGAGAAACTTGGAAAAGATTTTGTAAAGCAGTATGGTAAGGAGACAGTGTTCTCCTATGGTTGCACTCCTGATGGCAAGAAGACCCTATATGGAGAAGATGAGGATGGTAAGTTCGAGATTTCAGAGGATGTACCTCAGTCTGATATGTATGCTTATAGAATGACTATGACCAATGAGGATGGATTTGTGGTTGAATACACCCCCGACTTTATGAGGTATCGTTGTGAACAGATGGGGGTTAAGACAGTACCTGTGTTTGGTAAGGCAGTTATTTCCCCAGACAGAATCCACATGGTTGCCCCTGATGGATATGACCACGACTACTTGATGAAGGATGGAGATATTGGGGAAGCACTTATGAGACTGGTAGAGGACTTCCTTGAGGGGGCAGACCCTGTTGGTAAAACCCACATCCGTGAAGGTGTTGTTGTTCGTATCATCAACCGACCTAAATTCTGTGCATACAAGCACAAGACTTATGAGTTTAAGATGCTTGAGGGATTGATTAAGGATACAGCTGATGCCCCTGATATGGAAGAGGCACAAGACGTAAGTGAAGAAATCAACACAGAATCCTCGGAGGCTTAAAATTTCCTATGAATTAGCCCCTTAAATGATATTTTGATACAAGTATGCTATAAAACATTTAAGGGGCATATAAGCCAAAATAAAGGCATTCCAGAGGCTATCAAAAAATTAGGAAAATTTTTCAAAAATTACTTGACAAATTGACTTGTTGGCGTTATAATAGTTAACAAGAGTGAGGAGGTAGTAAAATGACACTTACAGAAATTAAACACGCATTAACGACTACTGACTATGACTTCTTGAGGACTAGCCAAAAGTTAGTTGGCACATCTGGAAAGTCAAGAGTAGTAATGATTACCCTCGGAGGAAGTCACGCGTATGGAACTGACAGACCATCAAGTGACCTTGATATTAGAGGAGTTGCAGTAAACACCCCCATTGACTTGCTCAATGGCACTGATTTTGAGCAGTTGGTTGACACACCAACCGATACTGTAATTTATTCGTTGGATAAGATTATTAAATTGTTCTGCGAAGCTAACCCTAATACTATTGAAATGCTTGGGTGCAGACCAGAACAGTATCTCCATCTTACTAGAATCGGAGAACTCTTGCTGGAAAACAAGAAATTGTTCTTATCACAACGAGCCATCTACACTTTTGGTGGTTATGCTAACTCACAGTTGAGAAGAATGGAAAACAAATCTTCAAGACTTGCAGACCAGGAGCACAGAGAGAGGAACATCTTAAAGAGCATCGAGAATGCTTGGATTGACTTAAAAAGAAGACATATGCCTTTTGCAGAGGATGCAATCAATCTTTACATTGATGATGCAGTAACTGACACTATGGACAAGGAAATCTTTATGGATATCCATCTTTCCCACTACCCTCTCCGAGATTATTCTGGTCTTCACAGTGAGATTTACAACATTGTTAAAGACTACAATAAGAATAACCACAGGAATACCAATGCAATCACTCATGACAAACTCGGAAAGCATATGATGCACCTTGTTAGGTTGTATTTTATGTGCTTTGATATTCTTGAAAAGGGAGAAATTAACACCTATAGAGACAAGGAGCACGACTTGCTAGTATCTATCCGAGATGGTAAGTTTCTTGATGCCAATAAGCAACCTGATGATAGTTTCTATGATTTGTTAAAGGAACTCAACGACAGGTTTGATTATGCAAAAGCAAACACCATTCTTCCTGAACAGGTAGATATGAATAAAATTAGAGAACTTAAGTTTGAACTTAACTCTATGGTTATCAGAGGTGAGGTATGAAAGAATCAATTTCTTTAAGAAAGCGTTTTTGCAAGGATTATAACTTGCCAATTAACTTGTATGACTCCCCATATTTTGAACAGAGGCTTGAGGCATTGGATAGACATTTTAATTGTGTCCACCGATACGAACTTTTTATGGGGGAGTTGGAGAGATTTCAGACTGAAGAGGAGTACTTTGCTTATTATAATCAGGTCAAAGACTCTGCTATTCAGTTTATTCAGAGCAGAAGTGGTTATGAAGAGTTTACTAATTCTAAAGTGCCTACTTTGAGAGAGTTCCCGAAGAAAGAATTGTACTCTGACTGCAATGATGGTAAAACATTCTTCTCAATAGACATGAGAAAGGCTAATTTTACTACATTAAGCAAGTTGTATCCTGATTTGGTCGGTGGAGAGCAGTACTGGGAAGAATTTTTGAGTAAATTTACTGATTTGGAGCATATTTTGCTCAGTAAATACATAAGACAGGTTGTTCTTGGGGCTTGTTGCCCCAAAAAACAGACACAGTGGGAGAAGTTTTTGATGGAAAATTTGTGTATGTCCATCGAAGGTCGGTTGCCCTTGTGCAGAGTAATCAGTGTGAACACTGATGAAATACTTATTGAGAGTGAATCCCCCTGCAGTATGTCCTCAGATAGTTTGCTTTCTATCATAGAGAGAGATACACCTTTCTTTGAAGATATGTTAAAAGTGTCTAAATTTGTACTTAAAAAGATTGAAGGATTTGGTTGGGTTAAACAATTTGTCCACGCAGTCTCCACAGATGCCCTTAACGGTGCGTATGAGTTTAAGTGTGTAGAGTCAGACAAATACCATATTCTTTCAAAGTTGTATAGAGGGGAAGGGGTGTCAGATGACGACCTCGTATTCTATCACAATGGTATGTTAGCAACATACCTTGATAAAGGCAATTTTAAGTTGCCTCCAAGTTTTTCAAATCCTAGTTGACAAATCAGATTTTATCTGATATAATATAGTCAAGGTAGTAACACCTACCTAATTCAAAAAATTATTTTTTAACCGAAAGGAATTAAATTGGTATGAACATCAATGAAATTTACGCTTGTCCTAATTGCAAGAAGCCTGGTCAGATTGTAAACGTAGTCCCCCTTTTGAGTGACACTCGTTTCGACATTGTGCAGTGCGAAGAGTGTGGTTGTGCATGGAGAGTGTACTACAAGATGGCAGAGTGTCGTGCAGAGGTAATTAAGGAGCCCACCAAGGCTGATGCACCTGCAGAAACCACCGATGCCCCCACTCCTGCAAAGTCCTATGAGTTCAATGGGGAGACTGTTGAGCCCGATGTGTGTGACACCGTTGAGGTAACTGCTGGTTAATCCAGTGATTGATTCAATGCCGACCCCAATCAGTTGAGGTCGGCATTTTTCTTGGAGGTATAAATGAACACTTGGTTTGTTTGCTCTGACATTCATTCTTTTTATGATGAGTGGATGTTAGCGTTAGATAGTAAGAAATTTGACATAAATAACCCAGAACACAAGATAATTGTTTGTGGAGACCTCTTTGATAGGGGTAAGCAAACAGTTCAGTGTTATGAGTTTGCGAAGAAGATGCTGGAAGAAAAGAGAATGGTGTATGTTCTCGGAAACCACGAGCAACTAATGCTTAACTTATTGCATCAAGTATCATTTGGTGTTGATATTGGCGGTCACCACATTTCGAATGGCACCTTGTCTTCACTCGCTCATTTTATGGGTAAGAGTGAATATGACATTATATGTGGTGTATTCACCACAAAGGAGTTCGATAAGGCGTTTTCCACTATCAGTGACCTAATTAACTACAGTTGTGTGAACTACTTTGAACTTGGGGATTTTATCTTTGTTCATAGTTGGATTCCAACCACTGAGGATGATGTCGGCAACTTCATAATTGACCCAAACTGGAGACCGAAAAAAGCAGATTGGAATAGAGCACTTTGGGGTAACCCCTTTGATGAGTGGGCTTATGGAGTTGGTTCACCTGAAGGTAAAACAGTTGTTGTAGGTCATTGGCACACATCCTACGCCCATAGTCATTTCAATAATGATGGTACAGAATGGGGTGTGGATGCCAATTTTGATATTTTCAAGAGGAATGGCATTATTGGATTAGATGCCTGTACAGCATTCACTCATATGGTGAACTGCCTTGTGATTGAGGAGGATGAAAATGGCACATATCATATCAAGCAAGAAGATTCCAATTGACATCTTAAAAAAGGTGGAAGAATGGAAAGAAGCCTATGATAAGGCTTGTACATTGGGGAGAGAACTTGACGAATACTTTGATGACAAACTTGATACTTGTGTCTTCGAGAATTCTTATGAAGTATTAACTGAAGAACCTGATGAGCCACCGAAACACTATGTTGTAACAAAGTGCAACGGTGCAATGGTTTTACCAGTTGCTTTCAAAGTAAAAGGGGAGAACAAGTGGGTTGCTATGGAAACCTTCTTCTGATTAAGATAAATAACCCATTGGTTCCTGGTTGACTAATGGGTTATTTTATGTTATAATATAGAAAAGAAGAAAATTTTTTCAAAAACTTTTAAAAAACCTCTTGACAAATTTAGACATTGGCGTTATAATAGTGTCAGAAGGATAGGACAACACCAATTCAATTCACAGGAGGAAGCAAAATGTTGAAAGAGTTCACTAAAGAAATGGTTGAGAAAGCGGAGCAGGCTAATGAAAGTGTCAAAGGCACATCCGTTTATGGTGCTTATTATGTGCCACTCGAATCCAAGAACAAGTCTGGGAAATGGGCATTCATCTCCTGGACACATAACTATCGTGTTGGAGTAATCAGGAAATTTCGTGACAAACTCTATGTCCACTACCTTGACGGGTATGGAAATGAGTTTAGATATGAAATCACTTATGCACTGCGTAAGATGTTCAATTTGGAGGTGGCGTAATGGGAAAGTACATAGATATTCAGAATGAAATCATTCAGAAATACAGAGTTGACATCTGTAACGGAGAGAAGTGCAAATCCGACTGGTCAAGAACACACGCTCATATCAAGGAGAGAAGGGTCTGCAAATGGAAGCAGGTCAATAGCATCGAGTCCCTCTTCACTCTTCTCCACGAGGTTGGGCATATCGAAACTCACCGCACCACAATGAGAAGATGTGAGAGCGAGTATGCAGCTACTATCTGGGCAATAGATAGATTGAGAGAGTATGGTCTTGTAGACAAACTCTCTGATAAGGTAAAGAAACTCTATCAGGACTACATCTTTATGGAGTTGGATAGGGGGGTTCGTAGAGGAGGCAGTGGATACCCAACAAGAAAAGCCCTCACATTCGTGTGGGCATAAGGAGGTGCAAAATGTCCTGCGATAATAAGAATAGATTTACAGACATTGAAAAACTCATCAAAGACTGGGATAGGTTTGACGTTTTGCGTTGTCTGGAAGATATGGATTTTGAAGACACCTTCCCAGAAGATATGTGTGAAAGCAGAACTGACTGGGAAGAGTTGAAAGATAGAAAAGAAAAGGCACAGAGAACTGTAAGGATTTTGATGGATGTCATTGAGGAAACAAGAACAACTGTGTGTGACTTGTGCAAGAAGAATGCACAGATGAAAGCAGATGCATCCTGGATGCTTAATGAAGAACCCCATACCCCGTGTAAAATGTGCCCCTGGAGGAAAAACAATGAATGAACAGATAACTACTATTGACAATCTCCATGAAAAGGAGATGACCCCAACTGAATACTTTACTGTGGTAAAAGACCTTCGAAACACAGTGACAGACGAAGACCTTGCAAAAGCATATGACAATTGTCTGGAAATGCTTGAGAAGTGTCGAATCACTGGACAAAGAAAGAGTGCCCACAGACTGATTTTCCATCTTGAAGCAATCACCAAAGAGCGTGAGTTGGTCAAAATGGGCATCAACCAGTTTGTGTACAAGGAAGATATTGAACACTACATTAAGAATGTTGCTTCTGATGTGGTTAAGATTATCGACCTTGAAAGTTATGAGAGGGAAATCCCCGATGACATTGTTGAGGTTATTGCAAAAACAAAAGACCTTTTTGACCAGTTGTACATAGTATTCACCGATTACACAGGTGAAACCGAGAAGAAAGTAGAAAAGGAGAGAAGGGACAAAGACCCCATCCTCTTCGGTGCATTTAAGAAGTCCAGCAACAATGTCATTATTGACAGGTTCTACTTCCTCGGGGATTGGGTGGATGAGTACTGTGACCTGACACTTGATAAGGTAATCAGTGAGTGTGAGAAGGTTGGAAAGAGAAACATTGCCCACACCATTAAAACACCCGAAGACCTTGAGGAATTTAAGAAGCAGGTTGGTGCTTACAACAGTATTAACACAATCACAAACAATCTTGTCATCAGTTCCGAGAAGCCTGAAAAGAAGGAATCTTTCTTTGCAAAGGTTAGAAGTATTTTTAAGAAATGAAAGGCAACATTGATTTGACGGATGGCAGAGACTTTCCTGACCAGAGACCAGATACAAGAGATGTATTATTTGGTACTGGCAGAAAGTCATTGCCAGAATGGGCGGTTTCATTCAGATTAAACCTTGTACCGTGGGAACTCCACAAAATCAGTAGTGATGATGATTTTCTCTATGAGTCAAACTTCGACCCCATATTCCCTACTGGGTCAAGCGCAGACATCAGACACAAAATTGGTGTGATGACAGCTGTTAGTGACGAACATTGTGACAGATGTGGTCAAATTATCAAAAGAGTTCCGTGGGATAATCGGTGGGGTCTGTGTGCGAGGTGTAATAAACTTCTTGAGGAAGAAGTTGGAGGCACTCGAACAAGAGAGATGCCTTGGGAAAGAAATCCTAATAACATTACGATTGGAGACTTGATATGATGCACGTAAAATATAGTATGCCATTACCAAACTATGGGGATGAATATAGATTGTCCCAGGATGAGTTGGTCAAACTTCTTGACAGAGCATATGCAAATGGTTTTGCGGATGCAAAGGATGTTTATGATGAAAAGATGAGACAGACCACCAAGGCAGTTTCAAAAGAGTGGCAACAGATGCAGGAGATTGGAAACAGATGAAAACAGTAGGAGAACTTAAAGCATTTTTGAAGGACATTCCTGATGATACACCAATCGTTCAGTATGAATCTAACATGGAGAGGTCTGGTTATTTTAACAGATGCTTTGTCGGTATTGCAAAGATGTCAGAGACGACCAGGCAAGCGGTGGATGCTTTTGATGGTATTCATTACTCATACAATGTTTATGAAAAGGATAGCGACGGTCAAGAAGTCGTTATGTTGGGGTAATATATATGAACGCACTTAAAGCAAGAAGAAGATATGATGCAGAGCAACAAGACCTTGCCTGGAAGAAACGCCAGGAGGAGGAACAGGCGAAGATAGATGCAATGACAGAGGATGAGAGGGCAACCTATCTTGCAGAGAAAGAACACCGCAGAAGAAATGCGATGCAACTGCTTGGGGTGATGAGTGCCTTGTCAGCAGGTCCTTATAATACACAAGCATCAAAAGATTTTATGCACTTAATGTGCGAGGCATCTAAAGATAACTAGTTGACAAAAATCCTTATCTGTGATATACTATTGGTAAGGATTACATATGGAGGACTAAAAGATGAATTTCCATACTGATGAATGGATTATGAGAAAAATAAATGCCCACTATGAAGAAGCAGTAGAACTTGTTGGAGAAAGTCGAGTGGTGGGTGTATTCTACCAAGGGAGTGGCAACTATGGACTTGACTACGCAGGTTCAGATGTAGACACCAAATGCATTGTGCTACCAACCCTTACCGAGTTGGCAAATGGTGACCAACCCACAAGCATTACCCATGTAAGAGACAATGATGAGCATATTGACCTCAAGGATGTTCGAATTATGTTCCAGGTTTTCTTGAAGCATAACATTAACTTCATTGAAATCTTGTTTACCAAATACTACAAGGTAAATCCTATGTATGAGGCAGAGGTAAAGTGGTTGTTGGATAACAAAGACCTTATTGCAGACTGTGCGAAAACAAGTACTGTAAAATCTTTGTTTGGGGTAGCATCAGAGAAGTACCACGCTTTAGAGCACCCTTATCCCTCCCGTATGGATTGGATTGACCGATTTGGGTATGACCCCAAGCAACTTCATCACCTCATTAGATTGATGGAATTTATTTCCAGATACACTAATGGGGACACATTTGGGGGATGTCTTAAGGCTAACACCCCAGAGTATCATATTGATGTGAAACTCGGAAAGTACACCCTTGAGGAAGCAAGGGAATTTGCTAACAAGGCTATGAATAAAATAACAGAAATTAGGAGTAACTACCATACACCTGATGATGAAGTGGAAATGTCACAGGTAAAGGAACTCCTCGATGAAATTAAATGCAGACTTATTAAGAAAGGGATAATGTACAACATTATCGATGGTATGAAATAATGGCAATTCAGAGAACTCACGTTAAGGTTAAGAATAT
>JAEIGA010019450.1_pt1 | contig 10357 bp, 2 predicted proteins | sample 9270691 | NCBI WGS metagenome assembly JAEIGA01 (sample SAMN17057246, study PRJNA624740) | gut metagenome | biome: biome; isolation source: fecal sample | host: Bos grunniens | place: China: Xizang | collected 2019
AAGACAGCGATGGGACACTCGATGCAGACCGACCAGGGTGTTGCCGAACTGCAGGTAATACTTGAAGAGGTTGCTGCTGTGTTCCCCGATGCGCCATACATCCACATTGGTGCCGACGAGGAGACCATCGAATACCCCAACTTCCTGAAGATAATGACCGACAAGGTTCACAGCCTGGGCAAAAAGGTTGTTGTGTGGAACCCAATCCGTGGTGTGACAATATCAACAAGCACCGGTGCCGACATGACACAGATGTGGAGTTCAAGCGGCAAGGTAATCAACGGAATGCCCAACATTGACTGCCGCTATAACTACACAAACCACTTCGATGTTTTTGCCGACCTCGTTGGTATATACAAGAGCAACATCTACTATGAGCAGAAGGGTAACGCAGATGTTGCCGGTACAATATCGGCTCCATGGAACGACCGCAAGACACCTACCGAGGAGGATATCATCATACAGAACAACTTCTATGCCAATGTGATTGCAAGTGCCGAGCGTGCATGGATTGGCGGTGGCAAGCAGTATATTGAGAAGGGTGGTACTACCCTGCCCAACAGCGGCGAGGAGTATGAGGAGTTCGCCGACTGGGAGCGCCGTTTCCTGTTCCACAAGGCAAACTCATTGAAGGACGAGCCTATCGCGTATGTGAAGCAGACAAACGTACGCTGGAGAATCACCGAGCCATTCCCCAATGGCGGTGACATGAACGCTTCGTTCGCGCCCGAAACCGAGGGCTTGAAAGAGAGCTACACAGTGAACGGCACAACATACGGCACAGGCATTGCAACAGGTGCCGGCATCTACCTGCGCCACACATGGGGCAACAACACAGTGCCCACATACTACGGCACAACGAACCACAGTAACAGCACTGCATATGCATGGACATATGTATACAGCGACAAGGCACAGACAGTGGGTGCACAGATTGAGTTCCAGAACTATGGCCGCAGCGAGAAGGACACTGCTCCCGACGCAGGCAAATGGGACCGCAAGGGTTCAAGAATATGGCTCAACGACACCGAGATTCTGCCACCTACATGGGGCAACACAGGCGTGAGCATCAACAACGAGGTTGACCTGAAGAACGAGAACTTCACTGCACGCAAGCCTGTAGAGGTTACATTGAAGCAGGGCTGGAACAAAGTGTTCATAAAGTTGCCATATGTTGGTGCAAGCGGTGTACGCCTCAACAAGTGGATGTTCACATTCGTGCTCACCGACCTCGATGGCAAGAACGCCGTGGAAGGCCTTGTATACTCACCGAACAAGATGCTCGACGAGGCTGCCGAGCAGTTGCTGGCAACCATTGAGGAGGCAAAGAGATACATTGCCGAGACAACAGGCGATGCAATTGGCCGTTACAGCCCATCGCTTGCCAATGACCTTAACAACACAATCGGCACAATTGAACTTACACTCAACGACGTGATGACAAGCGAGGAGCGTGCACAGCAACTCTCAGCGCTTAACGCAGCATTGGCAGCTTTCAAGACAGCGCTCACAACAGCAAAGATTAACCAGCCAAAGGCCGATGCATACTACACAATGTGCACTCCACAGCGCGATAACCGCTATGCTACATCAAATGGTGCGAATGCCGAGATGACAGGTAACGCAACCGTTACCGACGCGTCAAAATGGAAGTTCGTGACACGCGCAGACGGCAAACTGGACATTGTGAACTATGCCAACGGCACATACATCTCACCTGCAAGCAGCAACAACACCGCACTGCGCACACAGGCTTCTTCGCCCGCAAGTGGCTGGGAAGTCAAGGCTGCAGCTACAGACGGTTTGTGCATCATCGTCAGCGGCAATGTACAGTTCAACCAGACACAGAGTGGCCTGGGCTACAAGGTATATAACTGGGGCGACGGTACCAACACAAGCGATACCGGTTGCCAGTACCTCATTGAAGAGACCGAGGTTACTGCACCCGGCACCGGCGGTGGCAATAGTGGCGAGAATGTAGAGAATGAGAAGGTAAATGTGGAAATCAATTCATCGAATGGACAGTTCACCGCGAGCAACTCGGCCGGCACATGGCACTCTCGCTGGGAGAGCAGCGTTGTATCGGGGTTTTCGCTTGCCACAAGCGCAAACAACATGACAACATCGGGCGGTTACATCGCCGGCTACTCGGGACAGTCACAGTCATCGACATACACCATCACTGCACCACAGGGATGGATGGTGACATCACTCCAGGCCGATTATGTAAACACCGACACTGGCACACACACAATCAGCCTGTCAATCGACGGCAAGTCATTCACCAGTTCATCGACAAAACAGTCGCTCAAGGTGAATGTATCGGACCCACAGCGCTCGTTCCAGTTCGTGCAGAACGGCGCCAACAAGGGTATCACATTCAGTAATTTCATTGTTACAATTGAGAAGGATACAAGAGAACCGGAGTTTTCGCACGAGATATTCGTGACCAACAGCGGAGGTATCCCCTACCGTATCCCTGCCATTGCAATGGCAAAGAACGGTGACCTCATTGCAGCAGCCGACTACCGCCACAGCGGTTCGGACATCGGTGTCGTGAACAACGGCCGCATCGACCTGCACGCACGCATAAGCAAGGACAATGGTGCAACATGGGGAAACAAGTTCTCAATAGTTGACGGTAAGGGTGCAAACTCTCCCGACTTCATGCATGTAGGTTTCGGTGACCCTGCCATTGTAGCCGACCGTGAGAGCAACCGTGTGCTCATGCTCAGTTGCGCGGGTAATGTATCGTTCCAGGCCGGTACACGCAGCAACCACCAGAACATCGCACGCTTCTACAGCGAAGACAACGGTGCTACATGGAGCGAGCCTGTCGATATTGCCGAGGCTATATACTCAATGTGGGACAACAGCAGCAACCACGGACAGGCAAGAGCGATGTTCATTGGTTCGGGAAAGATTCACCAGAGCCGCTATGTAAAGGTAAACAACTACTACCGTCTCTACTGCTCGGTGCTGTTGAGAAACAAGAACAATGCATATACCAACTTCGTACTCTACAGCGATGACTTCGGCGGAAGCTGGAAGGTTCTTGGCGGTGTAGAGAACGCGCCTATCTCAAGCGGCGGCGACGAGCCAAAGGTTGAGGAGTTGCCAAACGGTAATGTTGTCATCAGCTCACGCATCAACGGCGGACGCTATTTCAACATCTTTACATTCACCGACATGGAAGCCGCTACAGGTTCATGGGGCAGCGTAGCTACATCGAACAGCAGCAACAACGGCATTGTGGCACAGGGTAACTCGACAAACGGCGAGATTCTTATTTTCCCTGTTGTACGCAAAGAGGACGGTGCCGAGATGTGGATGGCGCTGCAGTCGGTACCATTCGGTAACGGACGCTCGAATGTGGGTATTTACTACAAGGAGCTTGAGTCGGGCAGCGACTACAACACACCTGCAAACTTTGCAAAGGACTGGGATGGCCGCCATCAGGCATCGTTCATGGGGTCGGCCTACTCTACCATGTGTTTCCAGAGAGACTCGACAATCGCATTCCTGTACGAGGAGAGCACACACGGCGCAGACTACACCATTGTGTACAAGAAATATACACTTGAGCAGATTACAAACAACCGTTACTCTGTACTAAAGGGCAACGGCACAGGCGAACAGCCCGAACAGCCGGAGCAGCCCGATGAAGAGAAGACACTGTACCGCATAAAGTCTGTATCACAGAACAAGTATCTGAACATTGAGGCTGTAAACATGAACTATGCCACAGGTCCCAAAGGTTCTGTAGGCCTTGCAGATTATGCCGAGGACAACTCTCAGATTTTCTATTTGGAGGATGCCGGCAACGACAAGTTCTACATTGTTTCGGCTCACGGTTACTACATTGTGTGCCGCCAATGGAACATTGACGCAAGCAACCAGGGCTCAAAATCACCGCTTGGTTTTGAGTACAAGAACGACACCGAATTCTATATCATGAACGGTTCGCAGTACTTCAAGGTGGGCCCGGTTGATGGTGATGCAAACAACTACTACCCCTATTGCGACGCTCCACTGAGCGCAGCCGAACTGTGGGTGCTCGAAGAGGTGGGAACAACGACAGGCGTTGACGAGGTTAAAAGTGAAAAGGGAAAGGTGAAAGGTATCTATGACCTCAGCGGCCGCAAGCTGAACGAGATTACCGCACCTGGTATCTACATTGTAGATGGCAAAAAGGTGTTAATTAACTAATAGTGTCATACTGAGCGTAGCGAAGTATCTCTAAACATATTTGAGATTTCTCCCTATGGTCGAAATGACAAGTAACGGACAATGTCATCTCGACAGAGCGGAGCGACGAGAGATCTCAAAAAAACAAAAAGAGATTTCTCCCTGCGGTCGAAATGACAAAACACGCTAAATTTTAGTATAAATTCTTATGTCGAACTCACATTAAAAAGCGCAAGTGCCACAGGCATTTGCGTTTTTTTTGTATTTTAGCAAACAATAATATTTGGTTATGCGAAAAAGATTTACGACATACATCATTGCAACATTGTGTTGCATGGCAGCAATGGCACAGAGCCGCATTGACAGTATCGCCTACAGGGCAATGCAGGTGGGCAGGGTGATGCAACAGGAGCGCGTGTACCTGCACTTTGACAACACGGCCTATTATCTGGGAGAGACTATGTGGTTCAAGGCCTACACTACCTTCGGCACGAACGACAGGCCTAGCACCCTGAGCAAGGTGCTTTATGTGGAACTTGTAGCACCCGAGGGATATGTAGTGGAGACAAAAAAGTACAAACTCGATGATAACGGCACTTGCCACGGCGAGTTTGAGTTGAACCCGTTGCTGCTCTCAGGCTACTATGAAGTACGCGCCTATACCCGATACATGCTGAACTGGGGCAAGGACGCCGTGTTCACAAGAGTGTTCCCGGTATTCGACAAGGTGAATGCCGACAACTGGGATTTCAAGAACATGCTCGACCGCCGCAGGGGCTACAGCGAACGCGGTAAATGGATAAGTGCGGAACTGCCCGATGCAACTTTGGATTTCTTCCCGGAGAGCGGACATCTTGTCGGTGGTATCAAAAGTAAAGTCGCATTTGAGCTGCGCGGCAAGGACGGTACATTTGGCGAGGAGAAGATAACAATATTCGAGAACGACAAGAAACTCATTACATGCAAGCCTGTACACGAGGGAAAGGGAGTCTTTGAGATGACTCCAAAGGCAAATGCGAAATACCGTGCCGAAGTCACCATGACCGACAAGCATGGCAAGAACAAGAAGCACAAGTTCCAGTTGCCACAGGTGAGCAAGGAGGGCGTGGTGCTGAGCGTCACCGAGAAGAGTGACAACATCATAATCACGGCAACCAACAACTTGCCCCAGAAGAGCGAACTTGGCTTGGCAATACTGTACCGCGGTGCATTGGGCTATTTCAAGAAGTTCGGTTCGGACAAAAAGACCATGAGCTACACTATTCCCAAGCAGGAATTGCCCGAGGGTGTGAACCGTGTTGTACTCTACACCAACGAGCACACACCGCTTGCCGAAAGACAGTTTTTCGTTATCCATGAAACCATGGCTGCGAGCGACCGAGAAACCGCAAAACTGCACATCACTGCAAACGGATTCCACACACATAACCTGTCACCGGAACCGGGCGAGAAAATCACTTTGAAGGTCACTCGCGAAGACGGACAGCCAATTCCACAGAATGCAGACCTGTCGCTGTCGGCAAGTGATGCCATGGGACGACAGACTACATCGTATGGGCACAACATGTACAGTTATCTTTTGCTTGGTTCCGAGTTGAAAGGATACATACCCAACGCTGCACAATATTTTGACAGCGAGAACAGCAACCGCAAGGAGCAGCTCGACCTGCTGATGCTGACACACGGCTGGACATCATATAACTGGCACATGCTCACACGCAACAAAATTGAGGATATGCAGCCCATTGAACGCGGAATATCGCTAAAGGGCAAGTTCTACCAGAAACGCAATAGTACAGAGTTCGGCAGCTACGGCACCACCAAACTCACCCCACAGGCATACAACCTGACCCGCGTAGACATCGAGGGCGACAGCGGAAAGATAACGACATCAACATTCCGCACGGACAGCGTCGGCGGTTTCATGATTGAATTCAATGATTTCTATGGCACACGCATTGCCGCACTGCGTCCGCAGACGACATTCAAGCACAGCGAGAACATTTCGTACCAGTTTGCACTGGACCGTTACTACTCGCCCGACCACCGTCTGTATGACTACTGGGAGCGCCATCTTGGCACAGCCATGACAAAGAGCGCTGCCGACAGCATTGTCCAACTGAACCCGTTCGAGTATATGCTGTCATCGGTGGAAGTGGTGGAGAAGCACAAAAAGGAGGTAAACGGAAGACCGCCACACAGCGAAATGAGATTCAACTATCTCGACGAGTGGGAGTATGCACAGGATGTTACATTCATCAACGAGTTCAACACTTACGAAGACGAGATCTACAACAACATCAAGAACGATGCCATCGTCTATGAGGCGCCTGGCATTGTCGATGACACAGACGGGATTTTAGGTGAAAGGACGGTTGTTCACGACATAGGACAAATCATCTCCATTGCCGAAGAAGGACGCACCATGACAAAGTATCTTGGCAACATGCGTTTGGGCAAAGAGGCCATTGCAATTACCAAGAAACAGGAGTATGACCACACACTCACAGCTGCCGATGTCGTGACAAGTGCCATGAAACGGCACAACTACAACTGGGCCTATTGGGTGCAACTGATGGTGGTGCTTGGCGAGTATAGCCCTTACACAGTGCCGCAGCCCGACAAGGAGTACCTGCGCGGCCTGCCCGATGCAGACAAGATGACCAACTTCAAGGAGATTGTAATACGCAGCGACGCCAAGACCCGCGAGCAGTTCAAGAACGGAGATGCTTATTGGGCACCGCTTGCAAACATGCTCGACAACAAGATTGCAATGCAGAAATTCTATCTTGGTTTCCTGTCACAGATGTATCTTTTTGCAGGAGACGGCATTGACGGCTGCCCCGATTACAATAGTTTTTACAGCGCCATCAAGGGACAGACAAGCGGTAATTCCAACGCGCCACAGATAGGTATTGCCTACCCCGAAAACCCCAACTATGTTGCCTGTCTCATCCCATATGAGGAGGGCGAAAGGGAGAGGACCATTGTTCCCGAATTTGCAGCTACAGGAAGTTCGCTGCGTTATACATCGGTGCAGGGCTACAGCGAGAGCAAGCAGTTCTACTCGCCCGACTACAGCAAGATGCAACCACAGCAGGGAGACTACCGCCGCACACTGATATGGGTTCCCGAGATTGAAATCAACGAAAATGGTGAGGCTGTGATTGAACTGTACAACACAAACAACTGCAGCAATATCATTGTCGATGTAGCAGGACGATACGGCACATTGCTCTACAGCAACGACGATGTGACAACGACCAGGCTCAATGGTTCAAGCGAGAGACTGAACGCAAATCCAAAGGCACCGGCCAAGACAAAGCCAAAGGAAGAGACAATGAGCCCCGAGGTTGAAGCGGCATGTGCCTGGGAACACGAAAAGGGTGTAATATATTTCAACAAGGGTAACTACAGGGATGCCATAACAATATTTGCAGAACTTGTGCAATACAAATATGCGCCGTCAATGTACTATGTTTCTCTATGTTACCGCGACGGAAAGGGTGTTGCCAAGAACCTTGCCGCATCAATGAAATTCCTGCACGAGGCTGCAAAACGCGGATATAATATCGCGCAGTATGAGCTTGCCTTGGCTTTTGCAAAAGGGGATGTGATAGAGCGCAACGATTCGCTGGCACACCATTGGTACGAGCAAGCCGCAGAGAGCGGGGAGCCACGCGCGTTGTACGAGATGTCGCTCCGCTACCGTAACGGAAAGAATGTGGCAAAGGACAACAAAAAAGGCATGGAACTGTTGAGACGCGCCGCCGAACTGCAAGAGCGCAACGCATTGTACGAATATGGCGAAATGCAGATTGCCGAGGGCAAGGACGGTTACCGATACATGGAAGCTGCGGCAGCATTGGGATGCGAGAAAGCTATGATTTGCATGTTTGAATACCTCGACGGCAAGAAGAGATACAAGGAGGCATACAAGTATGCCAAGATGATGTCAGAGGCCGGCAACCATGAGGGAACACTACATATGGCCGACTACTATCTCGAAGGTAAAGGCGTGTCACGCGACAAGCGACTTGCAAGAGACCTGTACTATGACGCAGCCAAAGCAGGCAACAGGAAAGCAAAAGAAAAACTCAGAAAACTTTGACAAATCTTTCAAAAACCGATACATTTTTTGTTATTTTGCAAAGGTAAACAAGGAGCGATGGATAAAAGCAACAACACATATAATGGCACCATGCAACTGCGATGCGAACCTATCGAGTGCGTCAGGATAGGTTTCGTAGGGCTTGGCGTGAGGGCAAAGCGCGCCGTGCACAGAATGATGCATATCGAGGGGTGCAAGATTGTTGCTTTATGCGACCTCGTCGACGAGAATATCAACGAGGCCATCGGCATCATTTCAGAGTATGGACACACATTGCCTGCTGCATTCACCGGCAAGGATGGCTGGAAACAGCTTTGCGAGTTGCAGGAGATGGACCTTGTTTATATATGTACAGACTGGGCGAGCCATGCAGACATTGCTGTATATGCCATGCAACAAGGCAAGCATGTGGCTACCGAAGTTCCTGCTGCAACAACCGTTGCCGACTGCTGGAGGCTTGTAGACACTGCCGAGCAGACCGCGCGACATTGCATAATGCTTGAAAACTGTTGCTATGACGAGTTTGAACTTTGTGTGCTGAACATGGCACAAAAGGGACTGCTGGGTGAAATAATCCACACCGAGGGATCATACCTGCATGACTTGCGCGAACGCATCTCGACAAATGACAACGGCGAGCGCAAATGGAGCAACTGGCAAGTCAATTTCATGAATAGCCACAACGGCAACCCCTACCCCACACATGGACTTGGTCCAATTGCACTTGCAATGAACATTAACCGTGGCGACAGGATGAAGAGCATTGTTTCGGTTTCATCAATGCGTGTCGGGGACATGGATGGGCTCAATGGTACAATGAACAGTTCTGTCATAACAACCGAAAAGGGGAAGACCATACTTGTACAACATTGTATATCATTGCCACGCCCTTATAGCCGCTCGTTCCTTGTCAGCGGCACCGAGGGTTTTGCACAGAAATATCCTGTCGAGGCGTTTGCATTCGCCCCTGACAGCGAAAATGCATTGACCGGCGAGAAGTGTGCAGCCATAATGGAAGAGCATTGCCATCCATTCGTCAAGGAATACAAACAGCGAGGAATGGAACTTTGCGGTCGTCGTTGGATTGACTATGCAATGGATTGCCGCCTGATACATTGCCTGCGCAACGGACTACCACTCGACATGAATGTCTATGACGCTGCGCTATGGAGCTGCCTTGTGGAATTGACCGACATATCGGCAAACAACGGCGGCGCTCCTGTTGAAATCCCCGACTTCACCCGAGGCAAGTGGATGGAACAGGATAAATTATAATAGGTGAAAAGTTTGTCGTCTCATAGCTCGACTTTTAAAAAATCCAGGCCTCATCATCTTTTTTTAAAATAATTTTTAAAAAAATCAAGTTTTACAAAGCCCATCAAACAGGCTTCCTGCCCGTATTTTGTAAATTATTTTCATCAAATATGCATTTTTTCTTTCATTCATTTTGTTATATCGCTGAAAAAGAGTAATTTTGCGCTCCGTTTCAGATAAAACACAAAAAAACAACCCTAAAAGGGTTATTTATAATAGATTAATATACTTTTTTAATAATATTTGTAAGATGAAAGTTAAATTTTTGATGTTCGCATTGGTTGTTGCTTTTGCTGCAACAGTTAATGCTCAGGAGGTTATCGAGAAGGAAGTTAAGTGTGAGAACGCAGCTGGCGCTAAGGCTGCTGTTAAGGAAGCAGGCGAGAAGGCTGCTGGTGAGAAGGCTGCCGTAAAAGAGGCAGGCGAGAAGGCTGCTGTAAAAGAGGCAGGTGCTAAGGCTGCTGTAAAAGAGGCTGGCGAGAAGGCTGCTGTAAAAGAGGCAGGTGCTAAGGCTGCTGTAAAAGAGGCTGGCGAGAAGGCTGCTGTAAAAGAGGCTGGTGCTAAGGCTGCTGTAAAAGAGGCTGGCGAGAAGGCTGCCGTTAAGGAAGCTGGCGCTAAGGCTGCTGTAAAAGAGGCAGGCGAGAAGGCTGCTGTTAAGGAAGCTGGCGAGAAGGCTGCTGTAAAAGAGGCTGGCGAGAAGGCTGCCGTTAAGGAAGCTGGCGCTAAGGCTGCTGTAAAAGAGGC
>JAEIGA010019451.1_pt1 | contig 10357 bp, 20 predicted proteins | sample 9270691 | NCBI WGS metagenome assembly JAEIGA01 (sample SAMN17057246, study PRJNA624740) | gut metagenome | biome: biome; isolation source: fecal sample | host: Bos grunniens | place: China: Xizang | collected 2019
TAGTTGCCCAGCCAGCCATTATTCCAAATCTTCTCTTTCATACCCTCAGTTAGCCAACCAGTATCAGGAATCATACGGACAGCGAACTCACGAGTACAATAAACAACAGGAGTGCCGTAAGCAGCAGCAACAGAAATCAGATGGTCCATAGTAGCCTCATCCCATCCATTAACCTCAACCTTGTTGTTAGTAGGTAGCTGATTCAGAGCGCCAATCAGAGACAGAGAAACTTCCTCTTGAATGGTCTCGTCAATACCTTCCATAATAACGGAAAGAACTTCAGCCATGTCAATACGACCGTCTAAGTACTCTTCAAAGCCGATTTGAGCAGCTCCACCCAAAGCACTGGTAGGTACCTGGAAGGATTCGGTCTTACGACCTAGCTTGAAGACTTCGTACTTACCAGCCAGACCAACACGAGTTACAAACTGCTTTGCACGGCGGTTGTTAGTACGATTACGACGGAACTCGGGCTTATCACCCTGCTTAAACACTTTAGTTTCTGCCATCTCAGCATAACGCTCAGAAACTCTCTTGGGCAGAACTTCGTCCATAATTTCCTCGATGATAGAGAAAATTAAATTCTTGTTCTCACGATACATAGCGTGAGTAGAAGCTAAAGCATTCAGCTCATTACGTAAAGTCTCATTAATAGCGGCGTAGCTTAAATTCTCGCCGTTGAAACTATAACTAGTAGGAGCAGAAGGATTAGCATTTAAAGCAATTTTACCTAATTGCACTAAACTATTTCTATCTAAAGCCATTATTCTTCTCTCCTTTCATTAAGCGATACGCATAATTTTTACGCCTTTTTGATAATCAGGCATAGTATAAACTTTAACAACCTGCCACTTCATGGTAGCATCTTCGCCAGCAGCGGCCAGGATACCATTAGCATTAGGAGCTAATACATCACCAACACTCAGCTCAGTAGCAAGAACCAGGTTGGTAGTAAAGATATCACCAACATTAGTCTTTAATACACGAGGAACCATACGGTCTGCAGCGGGCATTAAAACTACTTCGTTCTGATTGTAAATGTGATATGGGTCATTAGTAGCATCTAAGGAATAAGGGTCAGCAGGAGCAATAATATCTTTGTAATTACGAGCCTGCTTTTCGTCGGTTAAAACACCATTGCTGGGGCTGTAAACACGAGCATGATAATTACCCTTTACCATTGCAAATTCGCAATCATCTTGTTCCTCACGATATAATTTAATTTCATTGAAAACTAACATCCACTCGCCTTCGCCAGTGAAGTTAACTTCGCCAACACCCTTGCCCTCTTCATTACGAGCAGCATAATCATACTTTACGAACTGGCCATTTTCCAGTACGTCGATGTCAGCAGCGACAGGTAATTGAGCATAAATCTGACCGGTGCGTTGAGCAGATAAGTGGTTGGGTTCAACCTGACCATAGCCATATTCAACATAGCCACTTTTCTCAACGGCAGCCTGACTTAAGTTCTTTAAAAAGCTTTTAGCCATTTTCTATATCCTCCTTAATAATTATTTTACATAGATTTTTGCGTTTCTAAGACAGCCTTTACCCAAGCTGGAATTGAATCATCATTACCAGTGGTCTGCACATTATAAACAACAGGAGTTGTTTCGGGATGAGTTTCCTCGGTGCCAAAACTTACCTTATTACGCACGCAAATAATTGAAAGCTTTGCTTCAATATCATCAAGAGAATAGGTATCAATGTTATCGATAACATCTTTCTTTTCTTCGTCAGAAAGCATGTAGAATGTTTCATTAATCATTGCTTCCTTATCTTTTCTCTCAATTGCTTTCTTAAACTCTGTTAACTCGTTAATTTGAGTTTCCAGGCTAGCTTTTTCTGCCTCTAAAGCAGATAAACTATTTTTCAAAGTTTCACTCTCGGCCTCTAGAGCAGAGAACTTTTCAGAAAGTTCCATATATTCTGGAATTTCCTCAAGGACATATTTCTTCTTTTTGTCCTCATCTTCTTCTTCATCTTCACAAGTGCATTCAGAAACAGGCTTGCCGCACTTTTCGCAGACTTCCTCTTCCTCTTCTTCTTCTTTCTTGTGAGCAGCCGCATATTCAGTTTCAAAAGCCTCAACAGCTTCAAGACTAAACTGAGCCTCAGCAGGAACAAATTCCTTTTCAACTTCAGTTAAAGTGCCATCAGCCGCAAAGCCCTCCTCACCTAAGGTGAAGTTCATACGATAATAAGCTGCGGTAGAACGATGTTGAAGAATGGCAAACTTTTGGGCGCCTTCCTCATAGATACCCTCAATACGATATACTGAACAATACTCACAACCATCTTCTGGATAATGAGCAATCAGATAATCATACAGAGAAGACCATAAAGAATCGCCAATCTCTACTGCATAAGTAGTAAACACAGGCGTGCCTCCTTCTTTTAAAATTTGAGATATTTCTTTAATCATTGAGAAAAGTCTTTCTTCAAAACCTTCATCAAATGAAAATTGAACTTTGGTAATTTGCGCACCTTCAAAGCAAGGTTCGCAATCTTCACCCAAAATACAAAGTTTAGAGATAATTGCCTCATTAATAATGAAAAACTGAGGTTTTCCATTATCGTCTTTTGTCCAATAGGCATCAATTAATTTTTCATCTAATTCCATAGATTGATTATTTCCATCATCAATCACTCTTTTTGCTTCTGGGTATTGACCGGTCCAAATCCAGCCTTCAGTCATTAAATATTCGTGAACAGTTCCTTCATCATCAAATTCCTAAAACCAGCATTTTGCGTTTAGGTCTACAAAACCATAAGGTCTAGTAGTATCTTTAACTTCAAACTTGCCATTGGCAATATTAATTAAACGATTATGTTCTTCGAAATCTTCTTTGTTTTCATTATAATAACCTACAATGGGCGCACCACGCAAAGAGAACGCCATTTCTCTAGCGGTCTCTTTGGTGATAACACTACGATTTCTATTAGGCTCATCGCTTACATAACAAACCTTAATATGACATTTTGAAATTAAAGGGGAAAAAGATGATGGTTCAATATTGATTAATTCAATATTCGGTAATGCGATAGAATCATGCATTTACTTATTCCTCCTTATCCCATAGACTCTTTATTAGCTATGGTTTTTTCACTTTTCTAATCATCTGGTTTTTCAGGACGTCCAGATTCTCCTGAAGTTTCTGTATTACTTTGAGATTTATTATTAGAAGTTTTATCAGTTTTGCCCTTTAAATCTTCTAAATTCATAGTAGAAGACATTAAAGGTGGTATCATAATTTCACTTAAATGCAAAATCTCATTTTCAAAATAAGCTGTATTAATAATAGAGCTTTGAGAGTGTCCTAAAGCAATCTGCGGAAGCATCTTAGAATAGCCAATTTGAACCTACTCTTTATAGAGTTTAGAAAGCTCTTTATAATTATACTAAGTAGTTTCTAACATATATAATCTATAATTATACTTCTTTTTAGCCTTATTTTGTTTCTATGTTATTGTATCAAAAAAAATTGCAAATTGCAACAACAAACTCCGAATACTGCCTTCGTCATTGAGGATTGATTTCTCCAAGGACAAGTTTCCATCAGTATTAAACAAGTTAGAAGAAATACCAAATTCATTATATACAGTTCTTTCTACTTTAGATAAATCATCTACAGTTGTAGAACTATTTCTATCTGCTAAATCAATTGCTTCAACATCTGTAAATGTTGTTAATACATCTAATCCAATAGCATTACGCAACATTTGAACTGCATTATTATGAATATCTTTAGCTTCATCAATATCAAAAATTAAATCGCCATTTTTATCAAGAGGTAATTTTTGAACAATAATTTTTAATAATTTCTACATTTGTTTGCGGCGGTCTAAATCCTAAGCCGCATCTAAATCTAGAATCGCGGGGCAGGCATTTACAAACAAGGGGGTGTCTCCATTGGAAAAACAGAATTTAATTACGCTACCTGGTTCTAATAAATACCAACCAGTTTCACTTCTACTTAAAGTAGATGAAGAGTCTGAAACTAATTTTCCTTGCTTATAAAGCATATATCCTTTTGCGAATTCTGCGGGGAACATTTTTAAAACCCGCATACGATAATTTACATCTGGGAACTTTTCATCAAAAAATCGCATATTAAACTCAACAGCCGGCATATTGCCAACTGAATATCTTGAACGACAATAATTAATAGGTAATTGCTACAATACAAGACCATTATTACCTTCTATTATATAACCATAATAAGCACCTTGCTTAATTACCTCAAGAGCAATGTCTCCACACACTTTTTTAATATAAGAATTGTCTAAATAATTTAAGATTTTTACAAAATCGCCAACAATTTTATCTTCTTTTACACTATTATCATATATTTCGGGTACTATATACCAGTCATATCGATACATAGTAGCAAAGTAGTTGCATACGCGTGAATAAATACCACTCGTTTTATAAAAATAATTAGAAATTTCTCTCAAGGCTACTAAATCATTTTCAGCCAATGCTTTAATAATTAATCGCTTATCTGCTAAATTTTTATTACCACAAGCTAATGTGCCAAGGTTTAAAGTAGCATTATTTAAAGTCTTAACGCCAACTTTAATTTTTCCATAGCGTGTCATGTCGCTCATATCAAATCCTTTTTCAAAGATTTGCTCCTAACGACTCTTTTCCAAAATTCCACCTCCTTTTAATATCCTGCTTTTTCCATTATATAATCATAAGAAATTAAATTTTCTTCAGTATATGGAATTTCAATAAGCTTAAAATCATGGAAGGTACAAAAGCGTCTTTTCAGATTATCATTATATTGCTATTGATAAAATCCTTTTTTGCCGCCATATTTAGAGCTTGGCTCATAGTGCTAACGACCTTGATATTCAATAATAAAATCAATATTATCATCATCGTCAAAAACTACAAAATCAAATCTTAAAGGGCGACCATTTGGTGAACGCAATTCTGGAAATATGTATTCCATTTTGAATCTTAACCCATTGTTTTTTAGAATTTCTTCAATTTTTATTTCTCCATAAGAAGCTCTCAAAATAAATACACCTTCCTTTCTATAAAAACTTTAAATCTACACATAACAAAATATACCAAATTGTCCAATTAATTATATAATTGCCAATCTTTGGCATTAAACCTTTTCTTTTTTCTCTTTCTATTTTCTTCTTCTCTAATATAATATAAAGCATATTCAAAAGAGGAGAATTTATCTTTTTTGACTCGTTTATTAGCCTACTTTAAAATAATATTCACACCTTCATTTTCTTCTCTTAAGTTCATCATTTCTTCTTTAAGAATGTCGGTTAATTTAAAAGGCTTTAAACGCTCATTACGCTATTCGGGTGTCATATTTTGACCAACTTTAGTTTCCAAAAGCTTGGATTTAGCAATTCTTTCTTCAACTAAAAATTTTAATTTTCCGCTATTTAATTGTGTTTGAACATTACTATGCGCGGCCGTATTAATAGGCGCAGTAGCTTTAATAACATAAATAGCTTCTTGCTCTGTCTCATTGGTTCTATATTTTTTATAATATCCTTCTTCATCATTATAAATACCAAAGTCTGGAAATACTTCGCCAGTCACAGGGTCTATTTGTTTTTTAACCATATAGTCCAATAGTCCTATACCGAGACCATTACCGTCAATTACCAATCTTTTTGCTTTGTATTTATAATATAACCTTTTAATTTTAATTGTCTAATCTTCAAAATGCTCGTCAGAAAATGTGTGTATATTAACCAAAGATTTATAAGCCTCTCCTGTTGACTATGGAGTCACTTTCACAACAGTTGCTACACTATCGCATCCACGACGACCTACGTCAACAGAAACTACATAATAGCTAGTAGATGTTGACCTACCCGAATATTCATCTTCTGCCTATTGAAGCTAACGACTGCGGTCAAACGCATCGCCATTAAAGAATGCGTCTTCAACAGTACCAGACCAACGAGATTCATATTCGCGACCGAACGCAGCCTCGTTAAAAGTCTCATCTTTCTTTTGGTCTTGTACGAAAGTTTTTTCATAGTGGCCCAAAAGCACCAGAATCTTATAAGTACCACCAATAATAAAAGCACTTTTCGGCTCTGTAATCATTTTAACTAATACAGAAATTAATTTCTAATAAGCAAATGAAGACTTTTGGCCTGCTGTTGTAATATATAACTGGCCTTTATTTAAAGCCTCATCTTTAACTTTGGTTCCATCAAGAGCTTTTCTTGAAATACTCATAGTAGGAATTAAGACTTCTTGTAAGATATCTCCATCCATACTTGCACATTCTTCGATAACTCCGGCATGTCGACGTTGACCACGAGTTTTTTCACTAGCGGTTAAGTTATCGAAATAAGAGCCATTCTTAAACATAAAAATACAATAGTCTTTTGACTATCGCGTTTTGCCTGGCCGAGTGTCAAGCTCGCGTCCAAGGGCGGGTACTAGTTTACAAAGCTCATCAACTTTTTCCTTTAAAATACTAGCAGCCTGACTCTTACCACCTGCAGAAGTAAATAATTTTGCACCAGGGTACAAAATACAACGAATCATTAAGCTTAAAACCGCAAGGAAGGATTTTGAATAACCACGAGGGAATACTGCGTAAACCTGTCGATAACGCAGACTTATACGCAAAAATACTCTTTGGTAAAAATAAAATTTTAATCCTTCTTTTGGAATTTGGCCATCTCGGCCTGTTTGTAAAAAATCAACAAACATATCTGGATATTCACGCCAATAGGCAATGTATTGCCGAAGAGCCGGCTTAATTGCTTCAATACGCTCTTCGGAAATACCAATTTTCTATTGACCACCAGAAATATTTAATAAATCTTGTAAAGCCATAATTATTCCTCCTCTAGTAGTCGGAATAATTCTTCATTAGAGTTGTCTAAATCCTCTTGTTGATTAAAGTATTCTTCATAGTCTTCATCTGAATTTTCTAAATCTTCATCTGATTCATAAAGACTTCTTTCTAACTCTTCTTCTTCATTATAATCTTCATCGTCATCATCTTTTTCGGCATCTGCCATATTATTACGAATTGCTTTTTCAATCAGCGGACCCAGATGCATTTCTTCAAGCACAAGATTTCGAGTATATCCCTCCAAGTCTTGAATAACACGGTCTACTTTGTCTTGAGGTCCATCCACATAATAACGAGGAATAAATCCATCACGCTCGCATAGAGCTACTAATTCGCTAACCGAATCAACATATTCGCCATTTTCAGCTTTGTTTTGAGCGGCTGTGAATTTACCACTTTTCATTAGAGTGTCATAAACCTTACTCATTTTTTGATAACCTTCAATATCGCCCATATCAATTAATTGATTAGCTTTTAAAGAAGTTTTACAAATTAATTTTAAAGTATCTTTATGACCAGCGGTTTGAATATCATAAGATTCAGTCATTTCATTATATAATTTTTCTAATTCAATCCACTCATCTGGCTTATAGGCTTTACCCCATTTTAAACGAAGATATAAACGGTCTTCGTCTGTAAGTTCGGCGACAAGTGCATCAGTAGCGCCATCGTCAAAATAATCTTCAACTGGAGCAAAATTTTCTTCTTCTTTCACTGGCTCTGGAGGAGGCGCTAAAATCTCTTCCGGTATGGTAAAAGTAGCTTTATTTATCGCGTCGGCAATTTCAGCTGCGCCATAACCTTGGCGTTTCATTGCCTATTCAATTTTGTTATTAGCCATTTCTTGTAAAAAATCATTATCTTTCCATCTAAAATCTCGATATTGTTTTAATTTCATTTTAGAAAGATAACGACCTAAAATTGTCATACCAGTTAATTTACTACGGTCTTTTCCATAGTTGGCCAATAATTTATTCCATTCATCTGGAATGTAAGGTACGTCAATTTCCTGAAGAATCCATAAATAAGTGTCAGGATTCCAATTGTCAATGTGCATTGTTAAACATTTTTTACATTGAGTTAATTTACCTTCATTAGGATATTTTTCTAAATTGTTTGATGCATAAAAATCATCTCCCGATTTAGTGCGATTACATTTCTCGCAATAAAATTGTGAAGTTGTCATAATATAACTCTCCTTTCATTGGTCTTAAAATTTTCTGTAATGAGAATTATACTTTTTTGCCCAACGCAAATTTCTTACTGCGGCAAACTTTACAAATGCTATAAAAACCATCCTTGCTGGTTTGATTAATACTAAAATATTTATTGTGTGCTAATTTAATTTCGCCGCATCTACTGCAGCGCTTAAATTTACCTTTGTCTTGAGTAGAATAATACCAAATTAAATATTCATCTTCCGCAGCGGACGCAATTAACTAGGGAATTTTTTTGCGCCATAAAGAAGAAATATATTCTAAACTATGTTTAATTCCAAATTCCTATTGGATTGCTGTTTGAATATCTATATTCTACATACCATCAATTTTATATTCTACTATTTTCATATATAGGGGATAATTTGCTAAAGCTTTATCGCAAATGTTTTCAAAATCATAAATAAGATACCAAGTATCTGATTCATAATTGCCCCAGCTATCTTGTTTTAATCTTGAATAATTACATAAAATAGCGGAACATACTACTGGGTCTATTAAAGTAATTCCTTTGGATGTTAATTTACCATCATTACCAACAGTAATTTCTCCGTCCAGCGGAATAAAATTTCTTGAAGAATGACATACCTAAGTAAAAACAATTGGTTTGCGATAAGCATTTTTAATGATATATTGGTCTTTTCGCAGTTCAATTAGAGTTTTTTTAATAATTAAGGCATCTCGTCCCTCTGCTGTTTTCATTTTGTTTTCCCAATATTCAATGGATTCTCTTAATTGTCGTAAGGGTTGAATGTCTTCTAAGTCTTGTTTAGTAATTGATACTTTTGGCTAAAAAATCTAATTTTTATCTTCTTTCATTATACTATAAATTCCATCTTCGCCATTTTCAAATTGGGAAACAAGGCCCTCATAAGAGGTTTCACGCTTATTAACAGTCATCATACGATTATCCGTTAAAATATTGCGTTCTTTTCTTTCTTGTTTCTCCATACAAAGAATTAAATAGTCTGCTAAAACTTCTAAATATGCGGGTTTAAGCGGTTCTTCGCGTGGCTCCGCTAAAATTTTCTAAACTAATTCATTTCTTTCTTCCGGAGTTTGTAAAGAATAATCAAGTTTTATCATTACTAACCTCCTGGTTTATTTTTTCATCACTCTCATTATACAGAAAAATTTTCAAATTGTCAAATTTTTTGACAATTTAATTTTTTTATGATATAATATTTATATATAATATAAGGAGAATATATTTATGTGGAAAAAATTTTTAATGGCTTTGGGCAAAGTTGTTCAAGGACTAAAGAATAAATTTCGGAGACGGAAAAACAATAACGCCTGCGAATATAATAATTGTACTTTTAAGGTTTTAAATTCAGATGATGAAATCCTTAAAAATGAATTACAAAAATTAATACTAGAAGTTATGGAGAAAGAAGATTTAATAACTGAAGAATGGGCAAATAAATTGCCAGAGGATAGTCAGCAGCTTTTAAAAGACATACAAAATCAGCTGGAAATTTCATTCAGTACTCCTTTAACGGTTTTGCCCAAACGCATTAAAACTCGAGGGCTCATTGTCTCCATTTACGCAAATCAACCCAGCGAGTATTTCGCCATAGACTTGTCGCAGTTAGAAGAAAAGGGTATCGCGCATATGATTACTGCACGCACAGAATCACACGAAGAGCTTATTAAAGAATATGAAAAAGAATATGGTGTGGATGATAGCGAAGAATGGGCTATGGAAGAAGAGGGCGATTTAATAAGTGTTTATATTCCAGGAGCAACTTTGCTATATTATGAAGAGCATGATTATTGGGATTATGAGGAGGCAGAAAAATGATTTGGTTGCTGATGATTGTTTGGGCCTTTTGGGCTTGGCGACTGATAGATAATTTTGATGAGGATTTGCGGGCGCTGCCTTGGTATAAGGAGATTGCGTTGACTGCTATATTGGTACTTGGAGCGCCATTTTTTATGATAGAGGAAATTTTAGAAATTTTAATTGATTTACTTTTGGAGGAAAATAGCGATGAATAATGATGTTTCTGGTGCAATAATTGCTATAGCGGTTTTAATTTTTGCTTTAATTTTAATGTCTGGGTTTGTAGTTAAAGAGCTTGATGAAATAAGAACTGCCGCAGATATTGGAGAAGCGTATTTAGAAGGCAATATGGAAGCGAAAGAAGCGATTGATGCTTTGGCGAAAATTGATGATGGCACTGGGTACAAAGAGTTAATAATTGCGTTTATTTTAGAAGATGTGCCGGTAGACGAGGCGAAAGAGATTTTGAAAGTCGTTATTGAGAATTGAAA
>JAEIGA010019452.1_pt1 | contig 10357 bp, 12 predicted proteins | sample 9270691 | NCBI WGS metagenome assembly JAEIGA01 (sample SAMN17057246, study PRJNA624740) | gut metagenome | biome: biome; isolation source: fecal sample | host: Bos grunniens | place: China: Xizang | collected 2019
CCAATATGGTGAGATTCCTATTGCCAAGGTAGTCCTTAAGCCCCAGGCTAAAATCACGGAGCTTGAACTCAGACAATTTTGTACGCGAAAACTGTCGCAATATAAAGTTCCTGCAAAGATAATATTTGTTGAGGAATTGCCAAGAACACAAAACGGAAAAATACTACATACGAAGGAGACTTCACATGAATAACGAATACAAGAAGATAATTTCAAAGCTTTCTGTTGTTGAAATTGAGGCGGACGAAATAAAAGAAGAGATGACACTCGTTGAGGCTTTGTCACTCGATTCACTTTCTTTTGTTCAGATGGTCCTTATGCTCGAAAATTCTTACAATATCAAGTTTGATGATGACTATATTAGCATGGATAAATTAAAAACTGTCAAGGATGTTGAGGATTACCTCAAGAATAAGACCGGAGAACAGTAAAGCTATGAAAAACGAAAACATATCGTCCAAGATTGGACGGGTGATCTTGGATGCATATAATAATACCCCGTATTTCAACAATGTCATAAATGATATTGTTGATGAAAACGAGGAAATATCGGCAGACGTATTTTCTCGTCTGCCGATATTTAATAAGCAGACTATTCGAGAACTTGGCTGGCTCAACTTTATATCGGGGGAATATCTGGACGACGAATACAGACTTCTCAGAACCAAGAATATGAGAGTTGAACGAACATCCGGAACCACCGGAGAACCGATGCAGATCCTGTGGAATCAGAATGATTACTTCTCATCTATCATGAATCATTGGACATACAGAAGTGATAATTTCGGCATCACACCTTCGTCTAAATATTGCACGTCAATGAAGAATATTCCGGGAAATAAGAGTTATTTTATTGACGGAAATAAGATGGTATTTAGTATAAAAGATTTCACTTACGAGTCGATTGCCGAAATTATAAATGGGATGAATGATTTTGAGCCTGAATGGCTGTACATTCAAAACAGCATCTTGTTTGTACTCGTATATGCTGCTCGAAAGTTAGGACTGACTTTCCCAACATCAATTAAGTATATTGAATATATGGGCGAGCCTATATGCGGATATTTCAGAAATGAGATAGCAAAAATGATTCCCGTTCGTACATCCAATATGTATGGCTGCGTTGAAACAAACGGTATATCCAATGAGTGTGTGTGCGGTCATAATCATCTGCTTCCCGACAATGTATTTGTTGAGATAGTTGATGAAAACGGTAACGTCAAATCAAACGGAGAAAAAGGTTTTGTTTGCGTTACAGGATTACATAACACCGCTATGCCAATATTGCGTTATCGACTAAACGATGTAGCTATAATCACAAACGGTGAGGATTGTCCTTGCGGAAATTCTAATCCTATTATTGAGATAATGGCGGCAAGAATGCCGGAGTTTTTGATTCTCGACGATCAGAGCGTTTACGATAAAGCAAGCCTATATTCCCCTATCGGAATTGGTTTTGGACTTTTTGATATTGAGGAAGGCGATATAGCCTTTACTTTAAAAATGAATACACTCGATTATTATGAGATTCAGGTATATCAAAATAGTGATGCGATTCCTAATATAGAAAATGTGTTAAAAGAGATATTTGACGCATACGGACTTCCTAATATCAAGTTTGTTGTAAAGGAATCTCCGGAATGTAATTTGATGAACCGAGTAGGTGTTTTAAGGTTAAGGTGATCTCTATGTTAACGACTATATTGATATGTATTGAAGCAGCGATATGGTTAACACTCAGATTCCTTGTGAAGAATGAATCAGTGCATAAGATACTTCGTGGGTGTATGTGGATTGTACTTGCAGTTTGGTCAGTACATTACGGAGTAAGGGATTTTGCATACTTTGATGTAATAAGCTTACTACTTATCGTACCAGTTACATACGCGGTCTATGTATTATCACTTTATATAGTCGGTACTAAATTCACGAAGAAAAATCTGTTACCATTTGAAACATTCAAGATAAAGGGCAAGCTTGGTATCGCTCTAAAAAGAGAAAGCATCCGAAATCTTTACAGTGCAACATATGAAGAACTACTGTACCGTTGGTTTTTGCAGAATGCATTATATGAGTTAACCCACAGCGCACTTGTTTCTATTGTTGTAACAGCCCTTGTATTTGGAGCTGTTCATATTTCAAAGAAAAAGGCTATAGTTCAGCATATTGATATTTTTGCTTTTTCAATTGTGATAACAATATGGTTTTACTTCACGGTTAACCCGATTTACTCAAGCTTGATCCACATATTAAGAAATCAACTTGTCATTTGTCAAAAATATACGGTTGTGAAAGAAGATCAGGATCGTACACGTAAATATTTAAGAATACTGCATGAAAGGAATAATCCACAAAATGACTAACGAAGAAAAGAAAACATTTCTTGAAGAATTGTACCTCTTCAAGACAGACGAAGCAAACTTTGCGTTTTTACCTACTAAACTCCTTCTCTATCAGATCGACGGTGATACATATGATAAGCTCACTGACCTCGTTGAGAAGGCGGGCACAGATACACCCATTGATCTGACCGATGAAGATCTCATCTCCGCCGGAATCATTTACGAAGCTGACGAGCCGATGGGTGATACATTCCGTAGAATGGTTGAAGCTGCCGAGACTGAAGAAAATGAAAAAGAAACTCCCAAACTCAGAATAACAAATACGGTATTGCAGATTGCAAATGACTGTAACCTCAACTGCATCTATTGCTATGGTGACGGTGGTTCCTACGGAAGAAAGCGTGAGCTCATGACCTTTGAAACTGCAAAGGATGCAGTCGATCTTATGGTCGCTAACAGTGAAGGCGTAGAGACACTTCTCGTTGTGTTCTTTGGCGGTGAACCCCTTATGAACTTTGAGGTTGTAAAGGCTACATTTGACTACTGCAAGAGCCTTGAGCCTCAGATCGGAAAGAAGTTCGCTTTCAGTATGACAACAAACGGAACTATTCTTACGGACGAGATCTATCATTTCATCAAGGATAATAAGATCTCAGTAATGATCAGTGTTGACGGCGGTCGTGACGTGCAGAACACCCATCGTTGTTATTGTGACGGACGTGGTAGCTTCGATGACGTTGTCAAGAATATCGAGCGATTCAAAGATGCACGCGGAGGACATCTCGCAGCACGTGCAACAGTCTGTAAGACAGATATCCGTTTTAAGAAGATCAAGCAGGACCTTCTTGACCTTGGTTTCACTCATGCCATTACATCTATGGTTGACACAGGAGAAGATTCTCCGTTGTTCATAGGGGGCGACTACACAGCGAAGGTTCTCGAGCAGTATAAAATACTCGCTGATGATTATATAAATAACATAATCAGCGGAAAGGGAGACTCAAACAATATATTTGAGCATGCCCTTAACAGCCATTACTTTAAAAAGATGAGAATCCGTTCTTGTAATGCAGGTAACAGCGGAATTGCCGTTGGAACTGACAGAAACATTTACCCGTGTCACCGTTTTATGGGTATGGAAGATTATATTATCGGAACACTTGATACCGGAATTGACGATGAACGCAAGGGCGAATATCAGAAGGCAACAATCTATGCAAAGGAAGATTGCAAAGATTGTTGGGCGAGATATCTCTGTAGCGGAGCTTGTGCTCATACTTCTGCTTGTCACGGTGGCGACGTATTCAAAGCTCCTAAATGTTACTGCGATATCTACAAGGGACTCTACGAGATCATTCTTGAGATGTATTGGAGACTCAAGGAATGGGATGAAGATGTCTTCCGTAAGATGATGGCAAAGGAAGAAGAAATCAGCAAAAAAGAAGCTATCTCTGCTGAGTATGGTCGAGAGTGATTTCGCTTATAACGTAAACACAATTATCATTTCTCGCGAATTACAAGTATACTGTACAACTGGTACATAAATAAGGAGAAAACGTATGAAAAAAATTCTTTCACTTTTCTTATCAGTAGTGATGCTGCTTTCGGCAATCATCACAGTAAACGCCGCGTCTTTCAAGGACGTAAAGTCCTCCGATTGGTACTACTCAAGCGTGAACTACGTAGCCGATAAGGGCATTATGAACGGTACATCTTCAACGAAGTTTTCACCTAAAGCATCGCTCACACGTGCAATGGGTGTGACGCTTCTGTACCGTGTTGCAGGTAGTCCTTCTGTCTCGGGTGTAACGATCCCTTTCACCGACGTCAAGGGCGGTCAGTGGTACACCGATGCCGTAAAATGGTCGTACAAGAACGGAATCGTAACGGGCAAATCTGATACATACTTCCACATCAACGGAAACATCACGCGAGCTGAGTTTGCGACTATTCTCTACAGATATTCCAACTCCAAGAATTACACGCTTCCCGTAAACCGCGCGGATACCTTCGCCGACAGCGGAAAGATTCCCGAGTGGGCTTTTATGGCGGCATGGACAATGTACCGCGCGGAGATCATAAACGGACGAAGCGACGGAAGCTTTGACGGCAACGCAAAGATTACACGTGCAGAAGCAGCCGCAATGATCGAGCGTTTTATGAAGGCACCCAAGGACGGCACAAGCGATGTAACAACAAATACACAAGCGCCGGTAGAAACTCCCGATATCCCCACAACGGGCAAGCTTGTTATCAAGGAAAAGAAATACGATTATCAAGGTGCGAATGTAATGATCCTCAACGTAGAGAATCAGACAAGCAAGAATCTTAACGTTTTTATTTCCGTTAAGTATTTAGATGTCAATGGAAAGCTTATTTATCCCGAAAACCGCTATATCGAAGGTTTCCCCGCAAACTATCAGAACTATGTCATCTTAAATCCGGGAATAAAGTTTGACAAATGTACCTATGAGGTTAAGACTGAAACCTACACTGGTACTGCATATATGCAGTATTTTGCTACAGGCAATAATGTCGACGTTAAAGCAGTTCCCAATGTTCATGACAGTAATCAAGGAAAAGATCCTCGTGCAGATCTTCAGATGACATACCGTGTAAAATGTTCATATAAGGGAAATTTATTTTATAGTGCACATTTTGCTTTGTTTGATAAAAACGGTGAAATCTACCATTTGTATACCGGACCCAGCAGTTTTTTGATTGGAGAAACTGATAACGGTGACAGACCCATTTTTTATACGTACAATAATATTCTTTACAAAAATTTTATAATGCCGAATGAATTGAAGGGCAAATGCACAGGTGTAGTTGCTATCACAAAGGTTTCGGATGATATGATTATGTGATGTAATACAGTAAGTTTTGTAAATATGTAATAGATGCGTAACGGCAGCAAAAGTGCAAATTATTTAAAAACTTTTACGAATGAAAAGGAGATATATACCAATGAAAGTTAAGAGACTTATAAAACTTATTAATGATGAACGTAAAGACGGAAGATTAGTGTCAGCGAAGGCGCAGAACTGTACAGGACACTCCACGGATACCTGTAATTTGTATGTGGACAACGCTACTTGTACCATAAACTCGTACGATGTATGCGGTAAGGATTATGCAGGCTGTTACAACTATTCGTATGATTATTGTGCGTACATTGACAATACAGCTTGCGGAGATCAGGGCCACGACATAACTAAATAACTAAGTTAGAAATAAGTTGCCGTTAAACATACATAACCAGAACGTATGGAGCATTGTTATAGTGCTCCATACAAGTAAGGTTATTTCATAACGATATAGTGTGATTGAGTTTGAAATAATGAACCTATAACATTAGTATCGTATGATCTTAGTCTATAGTATCTATCAATCATGCCAAATACTTAAAATAGTATTTGGTGTGATTAATAGATAAGAATAGTCGTATTTATAAACGTGACAAGGAGAAAACGTATGGACAATCTTTACAATGAAAAAACAGAAAAATCGAGAGCGCCAGTTAATACGGGACGTAAGCTAAAGCACGCCTTGTTTATCGCAATTTTGGTTGTGGCAACAGCCATGATGCTGTTTTCAAAATATCAGAAGCCTGACGAAGAAGTTGTCGTAACCGAGGACCCCATCGAGTCATACGACAACGTAGTTGAGATCGTCATCGGAGATGACGGGGAAGTATCCGATACCGACTCCGTTGCACCCAGCGAGGGCTAAACTATGCTAAAACGCTCATTTGAAAGATATCTGCTGTTTTTCCTCGCAGTATGGGCGTATATGCTACGCACGCTCAGCCTCACGCCCAATGCGTATAAATTTATAGCCTGCACGGAAACGATGTTTTACATACTTCTCATTCCCATGTGCGCCTTCATCCTCTACGATAAGACGGAGATCGAGCTTGCCCTCGTAAGCGGCACAAGGACAACAACGCTGTTCTTCACGAAGCTAATTCCGCTCGTTGCCTATACGCTGATACCGAGCGTGTTCTTCGCGCTGATCTTCAGAAGCGACTCATACGCCGAGGTGGATCCGGGGCGCGTTACACTGCAGTCCATCCCCGAATATGTGCCGACCAGCTACAAGCTGTTGACCGTAGTCTCCCTTATCATAACGGTCGTGTTCTTCTATGGGCTATACTCGCTCATACGAGTCATCACGCGCAACTGCTACATTCCCGTGATCGCGTGCTTCGGCATAGGCATAGGTCTGCGAGGCTTCAGCGCCGCGATAGTTGCCATGCGCGCGCCGCTGACAGCATCGCTTTTCGACCCCTTTATTAACTCGTATTTCATCGGCAACTCCGTGCCCAACGTGTACGCGGAGAAATTCCCCGAGCTTGCGGCTATGACGAATGTTTGGACGTACAACCGCCTGCTTTTCGTTGGTATCAGCGCGGTGATTTATATTGCAACATACCTCATCCTCCGCCGCGAAAAGCTCCACTGCGGCTTCGGAGAATAGTTCAAATCGGTGATCTTCGATGCAAATATAAATTTATTATCATCAAGTCTTATAATTGAATACTTGCACAATATGTTACGCAGCTATCTAAACTAATATCTAATTAATTAAAGGAGAATTTAATCAATGAGTAAAAAGAAATATGTTAAGCTTATTAACGATGAACGTACTGACATTAATATTGCATCTGATAAGGCGTGTGACAACACATCTATAGACGTATGTAGTAAATTAGACTATGCTTCGTGTACTGTATATTCGTATGATGTGTGCGGAAAAGATTATGATCAGTGTTCTTACTATTTGGATGATTTCTGTGAGAACAGAGATGCATATTAATAAAGTGTTTAAATAATTAATATATACAATTAATAACTATAATTAATTTGTAGAACCAAGTAACTGTGTAACATACGCAATTTAATGTACGGAGAAAAATATGTTTATTAAAACTTATAAAACAACAATAAAACGAATCCTGCGTTCGCCACTGTTCTGGATGGCGCTGGCTGTAGTTACAGTTCTCGTGTTTATGAGTGCACACAATGGCTTTTACTCTAATGATAAAGAACCGGACTTTGTTGTCGTATACCAGAAGTATCATGAGATGATGGCGAATCTTCTTAGAAAAATGATGATGTATCTTATTCCTTGTCTGTGCGTGGTTACGGTTATGACCGTTGTAGGTGGTGACTACAACGACAATTTCTTCGAGATCGAGAGAGCCGGCGGTGTCAGAAGTGCATCCTATTTCTTTGGACGTCTCTTGGCTATACTGACAATTCTTCTCACCATAATCCTTGTATTCAGCTTTTTCAGTGTTCACTATTATTTCTTCACTCGCGGCGGTACATCAACCTTTGAGAATTTTTCAAGCAATCTCGCAGAGCCTTGGCCGATATCTACATTGGGCGAATACTTGATAGACTCAACGGACGTTGTTTTACGCATGGTATTCCTCTGTCAGTTACCCGTTGTTATCCTGTTTGCTACTGCTACATACGTAGTGGGAGTACTGTTTGAGAGCGGAATCCTTGCAGGAATCGGCGGAAGTATTGGCGTAGTGCTTGGTTATCTTGCAGCACTCAGATATCAGTGGGCATTTGACAGCGTTATTTATAGATATTTTATCCCCGCGAAGATTGGTCCGTATTTGTATACGTCGCGATACGACACGGTATTTGCGACGGAAAAATATTGTATGCCGAACGGAAACAATATGTTTTTGAGTGACACATTCGAGAGTTTTACCGCTTGGCTCGCTGTTATGCTTGGATTGTCAATTGCAGGCGTCGTGATCTCCTATATCTGTACTTGCAGAAGGAAAATTTAACCGAGAGGAGAGTTCTTATGTTTTTACGATCACTTCGCAGATCGTACCCGCTTCTGATTGCGGTTACTCTACTCCTTGTTTATTTTACATATTACTACCTCGAAGGTCCGCTGATCGTACCTCCGAAGGAGCTTGGTTTCATAGACAGAACGGAGCTTCGTATTGCGGTGATTATGATACCCATATTCGCGTTCCTTCTGCCGAACAAGTTTGAGATTGAGCTTGCTCTGAGTTGCGGTATGAGTACATCAAAGCTTTTCTGGTCAAAGGCGATAACGTCATTTATCTACACGGCTCTGCCGACTTACGTTTTCGTTTTCCTCTACCGCTACGTTCCTTACGAAGGTAAAAGTCCGTGGGTTTATGCTATACACGTTCCTGAGAATTATAGGGTTCTTATGGTAATATCAATGGCTGTAACACTTTTGTTCTTCTTTTCTGTGATATGCTTTGCTCGCGTTCTTTTCCGCAACTGTTATGTACCGATACTTGTGGGGCTCTTTGTTCATTTGACTTCAGAGACTAATTGCAAAAGTATTCAATCAGGTGATGTAGCAGTAAAGAAATGCCTATTTGATCCTTTTATCTCGGTTTACTTTATGGGTGATGATATCCCGAACCTTATCGCGGAGCAACACCCCGAACTCGGCGTGATACATAACGCGTGGACGTATAACAGACTCATATTCTTCGGCATCAGTGTTGTGCTTCTCGTTGCGACGTACATCATGCTCCGCCGCGAAAAACTCCACCGCGGATTCGGTGATTGACCAACCACTAAACGCAGAAGTATTGAGATATAAAAGGAGTGCGGCAAAACTCCGTTCTCGGGGCGGATGTGTTCATAACTCTTCTTCATGCTCGGTAAGCTCGCCCTTTAGCTACTTCTAAAGGGCGGGTGCTGACGGGCAACAGATTAATAACAGAAAGGTACATAATCATGATCGAAATAAAGAATTTAACTAAAATCTACCCCCTTGGTAAGAAAAAGGCACTCGATGACGTTAGCTTCGAAATTCCCGAAGGAATCTTTGGACTTATCGGACGTAACGGCGCAGGTAAGACCACAATTATGCGAATCATCGCAACCGTTATGGATCAGACGGGAGGCGAGATCTACTTCGACGGCAAGGAGCTGAAAGCAAATCGCAAAGAGTTCCGCAAGTCTCTCGGATATCTGCCGCAGAGCACCAAGCTCATGCCGAGACTTAATATCGTCGAGTTCCTTGATTATGTCTGCATTATGAAAGGCATCAAGGATAAGAAAGTCCGCAAAGAGAAGATCGCGGAAGCCATTGAGATCGTTGGACTCGTCGGGGAAGAGAAGAAGCGACTCGGCAACTACTCCGGCGGTATGCTCCGCCGTGCAGGAATCGCACAAGCGATCATTGACGAACCTAAGGTACTGATCATCGACGAACCCACAACGGGTCTCGACCCCGAGGAAAGACTCTACTTCCTCAATCTGCTCTCACGAATCGCAGTAGGCAGAACGATTATATTCTCCACACACATCACCGCAGACATCGAAAACCTCTGCCGCAATATCTGTATTCTCGAAAAAGGCGAGGTGAAGTACGTAGGCGAAAAGGCTAACTTCATCGAAGGTATCCGCGGTAAGCTTTGGGAGCACTCGGGTACACCAGAAGACGAAGCGATGCTTCGTCGTGATGCTATAGTTACTTCTGTTGCATACGTAGACGGAGTGGCAAAGATACGTTATGTTAAAGATAATCCACTTTTGGGGTCTGTATCGGTTGAACCCACGCTTGAGGATGCTTACATCCACGCTCTTGGCGGTGTGAAGAGATAAACTAGATATTGTTCTAATAGATTGATTAATAAATCAATCTACAATAAGGAGAACCATATATGAAAAAACTTATATCCATCATCCTATCCCTCGTGATGCTGCTTTCAGCAATCATCACGGTAAACGCCGCGTCATTCAAAGACGTAAAATCCTCCGATTGGTACTACTCAAGTGTTAACTACGTAGCCGACAAGGACATTATGAATGGCACTTCCTCAACGAAGTTTTCACCCAAAGCATCGCTCACTCGCGCGATGGGCGTGACTCTTCTTTATAGAGTTGCGGGTAGCCCGTCTGTGTCGGGTGTGACGATTCCGTTCACCGACGTTAAGGGCGGTCAGTGGTACACCGATGCTGTAAAATGGGCGTACAAGAACGGTATCGTTACAG
>JAEIGA010019453.1_pt1 | contig 10357 bp, 13 predicted proteins | sample 9270691 | NCBI WGS metagenome assembly JAEIGA01 (sample SAMN17057246, study PRJNA624740) | gut metagenome | biome: biome; isolation source: fecal sample | host: Bos grunniens | place: China: Xizang | collected 2019
AAATACGCAACACATCATTTCTCAATCTGGCGGACACCTTTGCATACGCTTCCGATAAATCTTCCTGATTACCGGAAGGTTTACCGTTTTTCGCCAATCTGTCCACGACTTTATAAAAGACATCATATTCTCCTGAGTTTCGTAAAGAATCGATGATATTTCTCTGAGATGCCAGACTGAATGATGCTGTATCACCTGTATCTACCCAGTCCTCGTCCACTCGCACAGCATCGACTGCTTCAGGATTAACGGCAACTGCATCATCAGGAGTCTTCACAAAATCCACTTCAAGCACATCCCACAAGCGACCTACCCAATCATTGTTATCATACGCTTGTGCTGAATCGACTATGTTCTCAGGCATGAAGTTAGATAACGCGTCTTCGATTGCAGCCTCCGTTGCTTCCCCGTTCTCATCCACCACCTTGCTCGCATTCGCAGGGTCATTCTCCCAATCACCGAACCACGCCTTGAACGATTGCAAACGCACCGCCAGCCATTGCACAGGTGTCAGGTTCGTTATCTTTCCGTTCGGTGCATGTAATATGTGTTTATGATCCTTCGCATGAGTAACAATCTTTTTTGCCGCCTCTGCATAATTTTGCTTGATATATTCCTCCATCGGAGTTACTATAGCGGTGCGGGGAAAGTGTGAGACTCCTTGAGTCTGAGACTGGCGGGAAGTGAAACCATCTTCTACCCCCGCGCTTTTTATTGCCTCCCAGCTTTTTCTCCACCGCAGCAAACACCGACGGAGCCTTCGTGCTGTTGATGCTCGTGTCCTTGCCGGAAAATTCCTGTTTCAGCAAATTCTGCTTGACTTCCTCCGCTTTTTCAGCCACATTAAAGTCACCAGAGGGAACTGATTATGCGTGCTTGCAGGTGCGAGCCCTGCTCTCTGAATAAGAAGCATCTTGGCTGAGCTCAAGCTCAACCTCGGTGCTTCTTTGGTTTTAGTAGGTCTACGTTTATGCTTCTTGATCGATGCCTCAAATACCGGCTTCGTATTGGCAGGCTCCAATACTCTCGGGCCACTCAGCGAGTACGTAATATCCGCATTCCCGCCATCGAACGTCCTTATCATCTCGCATCTGTTTCGCAATCTTTTTTGCTTCTTTAGCGTAATTTTGCTTGATATAATTAGTGATTGGATTTACACTTTCCGTGCGAGTGAAATTCTTAGAGAACGAAGTCGGGTGCAACGCCCGCCCGCTCGCTTTTTTTGTAATCTCGGTTAAGTATATCGTCTTCTGGCGCGTACCTCTTGGATTATCCTCCTTACCCCCTATCGTCTCCGTTACTTGATATACCACATCTCCATACGTCTTTGTAAAAGAGAGGGTATACCCTTTACGGGAGTTAATGAAATTCACCGAGTCATAATTGCTGACAATATCAGGAATCATGCGGATATCGTCAAAGGTAATGCTTATCTGGTTATCATATAAGAACGAATCAAGACAATGCCCCCTATACATATGCCAAACATCTTCCGTAGCTCTAACGTATGCTTTGCATAGCGCAAATCAATATTCTCAGGCAATGAAGGCTGCACCTCTGCTGCTTCGCCTCGCAACTCATTCAGCCGAGCCTCGTCTACACGCCAAGCCATCAATCCCTTTTCTCGCGACTTTCTTTCGAGATTCGTCTTTTCATTCTTGACAAACGATTGAAACGCAGCTACTCTAATGTCAGCCCCCCCATTAGTATGCAGAGCTTGACGTCCGCTGGCCGGAGCCGCCATATCCTCGGCATTACTGATGGGGTTTTCTATTGTCAACTCCAAGCTAAAGATTCGCTCAGAGCCGTGAATAAACTCAACCACGGAAATGTTGGTCAGGAAAGTTTCTTCCCTCCCGTTCAATTCCACCGTCACAGGCTCAAAGAAATGCCACGCTGCCTTTCGGTCATCAGTCTTGTGGTATACCTACTCCTCAATGTAATGCTCGGCACAAGCCCTCCGCAAACTGCACCATGTGCTGCAACTCATGCAGCAACGCACTGCGCAGCTTCTCAGTGTTGTACACCCAGTACGGAGCCAGCACAATGCTTCGCCCATCAGTGTATCCACCCACCTCCGTGCCTACATCGCGGAGGTGCAAGCATACCCCCCGCTACCTCCGCGATTCCCTCCGCGGGAGCGCCTCTTACATCCGCGCTCAAAACGGCGGAAAAACGGCGTACATCAGAGAGGACGCTTCACAGGCGGTGTGGGATAAAGCTGAGAAATTCTTGCTGTGATGGGGTTATTTTTGCATGCAGCGCCACGCTTCTGCGTGAATGGATTCGTAGACGCGCAAATCATGCTCCAGCGTGGTCAGCTCCTCCGCCGTTGGTTGCGCAAGGTCTTTGTGTTCGATGATGAAGCCGGTGATTTTGCGGAGGAATGCGGTGTGCTTCCACATGTCGTGAGCGTGCACAGTCTTTGCAATCCACCAACCATTCCTGACGGTGTCGAGCTCACTGCGCAAAATGCGCAATTCTCTCAGCCTGTGCCGAAAGTATTCTTGCAGGGCTTGCGCCGGGGTCAGTTTTCTCACCATGTCATGAGTGTATCGCGATTTTTCTTTTTAGTTAATAAATATTTTGTGTTTTTAATTTATGGCAAAGAGTGATGTAGAGTTTACAATAGGCGCAAATGGAGAGGCCTTTGCGCGTGGGTTGGAGGGTGTAGTGCAAAAACACAGGTAGGCTTGCGGAGGATGGGCGAGGCATGGTTTGGCTTGCAGGCCATCGCCGTGGGTGTGCAAAAAGCCTTTGCCGGGCTGAGTGCCCCGCTCCGCGCCTTCGGTGAGCTGGAGAACACGCAGGCGCAGCTCGCCGTGATGATGGACTCCGCGTCCGCCGCGGAGAGCCTCACCTCCTCCCTCCAAAAGCTCGCCACCAACGGCGTGGTGAGCATGCAGGCCTGTTGGCAGCCTCGCGCCCCCTCACGCACGTCATGGAGGGTGCTGGCAGCGGGAGCAGGTCATGGCACTCTGGAATGGCGTGGCGTGGTGCTCCCGCCCGGATAATGATTCACCTATCGCTGCCATGTCGGACTGCATGTGGAATCTCAAGTTCATCCGCGATTCCCTCCGCGGGGGCGCAGCCTACGTGCGCGCGCAAAATAGGGGCAAGACGGCTTTTATCCGCGCTGATGCTGCGCAGTCGGTCTGGGATAAAGCGGAGCGCTTTTTGGTGTGATGTTTTTTAGCTCAAAATTTCTTCAAGTGTGGCTCTGAGGTAAAGCAAGCCGTGGGCATCGTCCTGCAGGTGCGCAATATCTTGCGGAGTTGCGCCTGCGGCGTCTGCATTCTCAAGCAAAAAAAAGACCAAGCGCATCCATTCGTTGGCGGCGGTGAGCAAATTTTCTGCAAGAGGACCGCGGAAAATGTGCATTCTGCCCATTATCTCGCCGTATGTGGAGAGATACAGCGCGCGGCGATTCTCCCTCTCGCTGCGGTAGAGGCTCAAGGCTTCCGGTGCTGTGATTTGTTTGCTCATGGTGCGCTTGTAGTGTAACTCTTTTTTGTTTTTATTTCAAGCTTTTTTATCAAAACTTAACTTTTTTTTACTTATGGCTAAGGCGGATGTGAATTTTACGATAGGCGCGGATGGTTCGGCTTTTGCGAAAGATTTGAATAAGGTGGGGGGGCAGATGAATGACTTCCTCACCCGTCTCGGTGGCAAGTTCTTCGGCTTGCAAGCCATCGCCGTGGGTGTGCAAAAAGCCTTTGCCGGGCTGAGTGCCCCGCTCCGCGCCTTCGGTGAGCTGGAGAACACGCAGGCTCAGCTCGCCGTGATGATGGACTCCAAGTCCGCCGCGGAGAGCCTTACCACCTCCCTCCAAAAGCTCGCCACCAACGGCGTGGTGAGCATGCAGAACCTGCTGGCAGCAGCGCGCCCCCTCACGCAAGTCATGGAGCTCTGGAATGGCGTGGCGTGGTGCTCCCGCCCGGACAATGAATCCCCCGTCGCTGCCATGTCGGACTGCATGCACAACCTCCGCTACCTCCGCGATTCCCTCCGCGGGGGCGGATGAGTTCATCCACGTGGATCCGCAAAGATGCCTCTCAGTCCGCGTGGGATAAAGCTGAAGCCTTCCTCCTGAAATGATGCACTCTTATTTATCCCGCCCAAGTCACGGCGCAGCGCTTCATGCGCTCCATGCCTTCCCGTGCGTCGTACAGGTGCGCAAGCTCCGCCGGGCTGGCTCCCGATTCCTCGTGGTGCTCTATCAGAAACTCCACCAAGGGCATCCACAGGCGCAATGCGGCAAGCAGCCCGTTTGCAGCGTAAAGTTTCTCCCAAGAAGGACGGCTGAGAAGTTTTTTATACATCCGCAGCAATGCAGCCAGCCCCTCCGCGTGCTCGCGCCGGTAGAGGTCCATGGCTTCGGGGGCTGTGAGTTCTCGCTTCATCGCTCACTTGTAGTGTAACCATTTTTTATTTTCATTTCAAGCTTTTTTATCAAAATTTAACTTTTTTACCTATGGCTAAGGCGGATGCTGTTTTTACTATCGGAGCCGATGCTTCGGCTTTTTCGCGTGAGGCGAAAAAAGTGGAGGGGCAGACTCATGACTTTCTCACCCGTCTCGGTGGCAAGTTCTTCGGCTTGCAAGCCATCGCTGTGGGCGTGCAGAAGGCCTTTGCCGGGCTGAGCGCCCCGATCCGCGCCTTCGGTGGGATGGAGAACACACAGGCGCAGCTCGCCGTGATGATGGACTCCAAGTCCGCCGCGGAGAGCCACCTCCTCCCTCCAAAAGCTCGCCACCAACGGCGTGGTGAGCATGCAGGACCTGCTGGCAGCCTAGAGCCCCCTCACGCACGTCATGGAGGGCGCGGCTATCTTCGGGGAGCTGTTCAACGGCGCGGGCGGGGGCTTCTCCTCCATCCGTGAGCTGGTGTCCTCCGTCATAGGGGCCCTGCGCCCCATCGCCACCGCGTTGGCTCGAGAAGGTCACTGCCTTGGAAGAGCAGCAAGCTGCGTAGGCTGCCCGCCGTGCGGATGCCGTCAACTTCGCCCGTGCTGCGCTATTCCATCCACTCAGTGACGCGCTCCGCTAATTTTTTCAGCTTTTTCACTCGAAATGTATCGCCGCGCTGGATTTGAGAAACAAGCCGTGGATAAATGAGAAATTATCGGCTCAGCCTGCCAGCCATCTGCCACCCATCGGCAAGCCCTCGGCAGGGGGGATGCGGGGAAAGAGAAAAGGTGTTGGGGAGACTCAACGCCTGATTTGTTTTCTCGTGGTGGGGAGTTTAGCGCGGGGGGTGGGAGATGGTTTTGAGGAGGAGCATGCGGGTGCGGGTGAGTTCGCGGGAGGCTCGGGTGAGGATGGAGGATTCGAGGTGTGGCTCACCGCAGTGGATGAGACCGGCGGCGGAAACTGCGTGCGGGAGGGAGGTGTGGGATAAATAGAAGCCTGAGAGGTAGCCGAGGGAGGCGGGGATGAGGCGTAGTGAGAGGTGGGTGGTGGTGAGGAGGTGCCAGAGGGTGATAGCCTCCGCATAGGTGGCGGGTGGCCAGCTATGGGCGGGGCGTTCATCCAGTAGCCGCAGCGCGGTGTCTACAGCCCAGCGGGTGAGGCGGTAGGTGCAGCCCATGGGGAGGAGGGCGCGGGAGCCTTCGCAGGCGAGGAAGTCGGCGGGCGGTGTGCCGGTGGGTTCGTGGTTGAATGGGGAGAGGGAGTTCACCCAGATGTCGGAGTCGATTTTGAGGGCGAAGGTGGCGCCTGAATCGCGGAGGAGGTCGCGGATGGTTTCGAGCTGGCCACGGAGGGCGGGTATGCCGGTGCCTGAGCCGCCTCGATTGTAGTGGCTGAGGCGGTGGAGGGTACCGTGGGGGAGCAGTTCGTGGGGGATGGGGGCGGCGGCATCGTTGATGATGTAGATGCGGGCGGAAGAACCCACTATTTCACGCAAGCGCGCGACGCTCATGGCGAGGGTGGTGGCGTCATCTTTGAAGCTGAAGTAGACGTAGATCATATGGAGGATTGGTTGTCGCCTGCGCGGTCGACGTAGATTTTGAGGTAGCCGTTGGTGATGGAGGCGTAGACGTTGTGGTAGGTGGCATCCGCCTCGGTCAGTTGCACCATGCCGGCGTTGTTGAGTTCTTTCCACGAGCGGTGTCCGGCAGTTGTGTTCAGCCCTTTGAGTTCGGGTGCGGGGAGGTTAATGATGCCGTTGTTGATGTAGGGGGTGGAGGTGGCTGAGGTGATGAGCACGGAGGCGATGCCGCCGACGATGCCGGGGCATTCGCCTTCTGTGGTGCAGAGGGGGAGTTTGATGCCGCCGTTGCTGATGCGGGGGCCGGGGAGGTCTTGCTCGTAGGAGACGGAGCTCACAAGGCCGAGGCAGCAGTGCTCGCCATCGTAAGAGGCGGGTTGGCAGTTGCAGGGGGTGGTTGGGGCATCATCCTCCGCGCCGGGGGTGAGGGGTAGGTATGCCATGCCGTTGTCGATGTACGGGGCGGGCAAGTCTGCTTGCAGGGTGATGCCGGTGAGCAGTCCGGGGACGGTTTCGCGACCGTTGCCGAATTGTGCGAGTGGGGGGATGTAGGGGAGCCCGCCATCGCCGAAGGCATCCGTAGTGGTGAGGCTGGCGAGTATTTCTTCCGTGTCCATGGTTAGGTGGTTTGGGTGAGGTTAAAGGTGATGGTTCCGTTGGCGCGGATGAGCGTGAGGTGAGCGGGGCTGTCGGTGAGGGGGGTGGAGGTTTTTTGACCGTGTTGGATGGTGAATTGGGTGTGAGGGACTTCAATGACTTGCCCTAGGGCGGTGAAGATGCCGCCGGTGTAGTAGTAGGTGCCGTTTTCGCAGTAGAGGGAGAATGGTTTGCGGTCTTGCCCCATGGTGCCGGCGGTGAGCTCGGTAGCGGTATCAGGGGCGATGGTCATGGCTTGCTCTTCATCCGCAGCAGCGGTGGAATCGAGGGAGTCCGCGCCGAGGGTAGCGCTGCGTTGGGGGTTGCGGGAGGCATTGCGCGCCATGGTTCGGCGCTCAAGGCGCTCAGAGAAGCCGAGGATTTCTCGGGAGCCGAATTCGAGGGAGATTTCGGAGGTGTTCAGGTTCCAAGAGGCGGCGCGCGTGATGGCGTGCATGGATTCCCACTCGGAGGCGAGCCCGAGAATGTGCAGCGGGCGGCCGATGAGTTCGGCGGGGTTGATGTCAGAGTTGAGGCGGAGGGAGAGTGAGCCCTCGGAGTAGATGGTGCGGGTGGCGTTGTAGTATTCTTGCATGGCCTCGCGGTACATGGCGGCGCGGGTGGATTGCTCAGCGTTGGCGGAGTCTGCCGAAAAATCGGGGTCTGAGGCGAGCAGCTTGTTGTCTGCGGTGGAGAAGCATTTACGGGAGCGGTTGATGAGGTTGCAGGAGAGGCGGAGAGTAGCCCAACGGCGCAGGGAATCGCCCTCGGAGCTCACGGCTCGGGTACCGGGCAAAAGGCGGTCAGCCTCTGCTTTTTGGGTGATGGTGAGCTTGTCATATGAATCGGCGGAGATGGCTACACCGAGCAGGATTTGAGCTTTGCACCATTTGAGACCGCTGACGTTTTTGGCGGGGGTAGCGGAGGCGGGGAAAGAGCCGGATGTGTGGATGAATACGCCGGTAGCACGCCAAGAATCGAGAGCCGTGTCGTAGTTGGCGGGGGTGGGCTGAGCGTCAGGATCAGCGGAGGGTTCAAAGGCGGCATCCGCAGCGGTGGGGAGTACGGTGCCGGTGGAAACGAGCAAGTGTTGCTTGAGGGGGGCGAGCTGGGGGAAGAATCGCAGGATGAAGCGCAGCAGGTTTGCGGAGGGCTCAGAGCATTGCCACGAGATTTCGGAATCTTGCTGCAAGAGGGTGAGTTCTGCCGGGAGTCGGAATCCGCGCAGCTCCATTTTTTGGGCTTTGGTGTTGCCACCGCTACCGGCGGAGGAGGCTGCTGGGTCCGAGTTTGCAGCCTGAGGTACGGCGTAGACGAATGCACCGGGGGTGCGCACGTCCGCCCCCGCGGGCCAAGTGGCATGCACAGCGCCCACAAGGGCACAGACCGGGGGCACTAAGTCCGGGCGGGCTTGCACGGAGAGGTCGGAGATGGCGTCATGCTGTACGCTGAGGGTGAGCGGAGGCTCGGCAGCGGGGTGGCAGAGCTCCAGCAGTGGGGTGGCAGCTCCATAGCGGTGGCGGAAGAGCACATCCGGCTGCCACTGCAGGGCTTGCTCCAGCATAGCGGCGCAGCTGGTGGTGCCGGAGCTCACCGGAGCGGGGGCTGTACCAAGCGACTCCGCCACCACGCTCAGCTCAGCAGTCAAGGGTGTGCCGCTCCACCCCTTTGCCCAGTTGTAGATTTTGCGGGCAAAGGCGCCTACGTTTACGAGCTCCGCATCGCGCTCTGCCATGGGTGTACCGGTGGTGGAGTCGAGCTTGGCGTAGACTGTTTGTGTGAGCAGGTAGTAGTCTGAGCAGGCGCGCAGCTGCATGGAGGGAGCCGCCCCACCGCTGAGGCTTACCCCGGCACGCACGGGCACCACGCCGGAGAACACGCGACAGCGCTCCCCGCCTACGGTGGCGAAAATCTCCACACGGTCGAGCGCCTGCCACGGGAAGGATGCACCGTAGGCGGAGGGGATGATGGAGAGGGAGAGCTCATCCGCCGCATCCGCTCGGTAGCTGAGGGTGGCGGCAGTTACGCCGAGAGCACTGAGCTCCTCAATATTGTATTGGTAAGTATTCATGGTCAGTCAAAGTTTCTGTTGGTCAAATGAGCGGTTTGGCGGCGCAGTTCACGCACTTTTGCCTGCAGTTTTTCGCCCACGGAAGCCTGCATTTGCATAAGAGCAATGAGCTGAGCGATGAAGGCGTCATCCTTCTTGTCTTTGGTGGCTTGGGCTTGTTTGAAGAGCTCTAGCATCTGCTCCACAGAGCGGCCATCAAGTGCGCCGCCACGCTCCATTTGAGAGGCGAGGCGCTGCGCTTCGCGCATCACTACATCGGTGCGCTTGTCCTGCACCGGGGTTGCATCCGCATTGGCGGCAGTGGTGGCAGCGTGCACTTTGTCCGCAAAGTCGCGGCGGTCCAGCTCATCCATGTAGAGCGTAGCGTGAGTATCCAGCACGGCAGCGGCATCTGCATCACCTGCCTCATGGGCGGCGCGGGCGCGTTGCTGGAGCTCCACCGCGCGGCGTTGCAGTTCTTCGCGTTCGAGTTTGAGCACTTCTTGAGCAGCTGCATTTTTAGCTTGCACCAGCTTTTGAATGCGGCGGTTTTCCTCCTCCGCAGCTCGTTCATCCGCCATCTGGCCGAGCTCACGGGAGCGCTTGGCCTCGGCCTCCTCCAGCTCACGCTTGGCAGTTTTCACTGCGTCATGGGCAGCGGTAGCGGTGTTGCGGTGGTTTTTCAGTTCTGCCTCCGCGGTTTCGTACTGTTTATCCAAGGATTTTCTCTCATGAATCAGGGCAGCCAGGGCTTCGGCATCCAACAAGCCATCCTTCGCTTGAGCCCCCTCGCCATGCACCTTGGTGTAAGCGGCTTCAATTTGCGCGCGCAGGGGGGCTAGCTCTTCATTGGCGTCTTTATAACGCTGGCGCGCGAGTTCGAGAGCATCTTCGTCATCCTCACGGAGAGCAGCTTGTTGCGCCGCCCACGCCTCATCCACTTCTTTTTGCAGTTTGTTGAACTGGGTGAGCATGAGCTCCATTTTATCCGCCTCCAGCTCGGAGCCGAAGGCCGCGCGTTTTTTGCTGATGCGCGCGTGGGTGCGTGTTTTTTTGTCCCACGCAGCACCATACTCCGCTAGTTTAGCCTCCGCATCTTTCAGTGCGGTTTCCTTGGCGCTCACCTCAGCATCCAGCCCTTCCCTTTGGGTGGACTGCTCCATATCAAAGAGCGCCTGCTCGTACTCCTCCTGCGAAATCGTACCGGCGGCGAGCTGCCTGCCGAGTTTGGCGCGCTGCATAGAGCGCTTGTGCTCCTGCTCATCTTGAGTGATGGCGAGGCGGGCGAGCTCCGCATCAGTCGCGAGCTGTATGTTTTTGATTTGGCGCTCCAGCTCGCGGTTGATGTCTGCATAGGTACCACGGATTTTGCCGAGGTGTTGGTCTTGCAGTTTCGTGCGGTTGTAGTTTTCCAGCGCGGTGCGGGCTTCATCCGTAATTTCCGCAAGGCGCTGCATGTCTTCCGAGCGTTTTTGGCGTGTTTCTTCCTCCTTCTTGCTCTCTGCGGAGAAGTAATCCCACGCCGCTTGCAAGGCTTGGATGGCGAGCATAGCCCAACCGATGGGGCCGAGTGAGGCTTGCAACGTGGAGGAGATGGCCATGATTCCTCGCGCAAAATCAGCGGCTGAAAAAGAGCCATCACTCATAGATTCGCTTAAATTCGCTAATGTATCACCCACC
>JAEIGA010019454.1_pt1 | contig 10356 bp, 18 predicted proteins | sample 9270691 | NCBI WGS metagenome assembly JAEIGA01 (sample SAMN17057246, study PRJNA624740) | gut metagenome | biome: biome; isolation source: fecal sample | host: Bos grunniens | place: China: Xizang | collected 2019
CTTTTTTAAGGCCTTTCTTATAGTCATCGTATTGAAGGCGTAGTCTTACAATGAGATCACCCAGCTTACTCATATCAGCTATTTATTTTTCTGGACTGAAAGTCCATATATAATCTGTTCAATATATCTTCTTGATTACTGTCAATCCGAATCACCTTAACTGCAGGCTTTTTTTCCCACGGAAACCTAACCCACTGTTCGGCTGTTTTTGGACCATTTTTTACAAAAGGTGAAAAGATAGAGAATGCGATCCATCTGGCTCTCTCCCACTCCACCTGCTGCTTTTCACGATGGCCCTGCATGCGTTGTGTAAATTCACGAAAGCTGGTCATCGCTGCCTCTCGGCTTGTCATTCCACAATGGCCGACCAGAAACGCCTCAATGACTGCATAATCGCACTCAATCGAGACTTTTTTTTTATTTCCTTGCCAGCTTCTTTCGCAGCTTTCTGTTCTTCCACCAGCTCTTTTATAGTTTTGCCGGTAATTGCTTCCACGGCCAAAGCAACAACTTTGCTGAATTCTGCCTGATTGGCTGATGACCACTCATGAAAGTCGGCTCTTTTAAATGGAAAATCTTCTATATCACTGTCCATTGACCAATGATTCAAAGCTGCACAATAGCAGATATCAGCATACGCGGAGAGTGTGTGCATAATGTTGCCCGAATCGACTGATATCTTGATTGCTTTGGCTTCTGCCATAACAAACAATCGAGGCGTGAAGAGCATAGTCACCTCCACGCCATTGATTGCAATAGTTCTTCGAACTTGTATCATAATACTATGATTCTACAGGGTATTGAATAGGTTCTCCGGTGACCTGAAGGTCAAAGCTTCTTGATGATGTTCCATCCTGTGGGTTGTCATCATTGCAGGCTGTGATTACCGCCTCAAATGCCGTACCTTCTACCGGAGTCTCGGAGCCGGCATTACCACTAATGGTACCGGAAAAACAGAACACTGTATCACCCTTGTTGAATGAAGCCAGCATCTTGCGCTGCGCTGAAGATGCTGAGTCATCCAGATTACACGACACTGCTGCCGTGGCTGATTTTTTTCCGGAAATAAATCTTCTCCAGACAGTCTTTTTATCCGATGCCACTTCAATAGTATCGGCTGATCGGTTGATATTATTGCTCTGTTCTCCCCCAATCCAAGTGAACTTGCCCGTTCCCTTTCCATCGGTCATGTAAAACAGCCGGTCATTACCCATTGCTGCATTGATTTCGTTCATAATCGTTTATTTTAATGTAAATCTCATTCTTACTTGCTGAACATAGGTTTGGCTGACATAATCTTCAGGAACATCGGACACCACTGCATTAACCACTTCATATCCGGCATACTTCGCTTTTTTCTTGTCAAGGCAATTAACAACCATTTCAGCGATTTCTACAGCCTCGCTGTATGACTCCGACAAGATATAAATTGAATAGTCAAGATTAACGGCCAAACATGTAACCTTGTCATATACAGGTATGACATTTTCCTTTTCATAAACGATGAATGGGAATTTCACCTCATTTTTAGTCACAATCGGATAGATCTTTTTGCCTACAGCTTTGGCTATCCCGGCATCGTTTGTCAAAGTTGCATATATATGCTCTGCTGCTGATATCTTCATTTCCTTTTGCTTGCTACCTTCTCAATGGTTTGTAGGATGTTGTTAGACAATTTTTCTTCTGCCTGACCGATTACAGATGACACTGCTTGACCAAAAAACGGCTTTGCCGGTGTTGCGCCATGTCTCCGACCATCTCGGCCTATTACATCGCTGGTTCCTTTTTCAAGCCACCTTAAAGTAAAGTAACCTCTACCGCGGACACTCTTCATGTAGTCACCTTTATAGATGTTGACCTGACCTCCTGATCCGTTCTTATAAACAACAAGACCGACACCTTTCTGCCTTTTTTCTCTGTTCGATGTAACAGTAGCAGCACCTTTGCGAACACCAGACCGGACGATTGTTAAAGATTGCCTAATGGCAGATCTTAATGACTTGCGAATTTCCGGCTGAGTCATTTCAAGGTCCTTCATTTTTTGCTCCACTGCCTCACTGTCGACAGTGACAAAATCAGTAGGATCCCACTTTGCCATTGCTATTCAGTTTTAAAAGCCGGAGGCTAAGCCCCCGGCCATCGATTACGCGTTTTTAGTAAGCTTACCGAATGCCTGCGCCCTTGCAGCCTTAATGTCAAAGAATGTGTTCAGGGTGAACTGCACTTGATTCTTTTTCGCAAGGCTATAAGGGTCAACGATAAGACTAGAGTCACCGAACTGACCGACAAGGCAGTAGCTGAAGTAACCGAAGTATACAGCATTAGCCGGTACATACTCGGTCACAAAAACAGGAACACCATCAATCATGTCATTTTCGATGATCATTCTGTCACCACTACCTCTAGGAGTAGCCTTGAGTGCTGCTTTTGTAGTATTGTTCATTACAAATGCAGCTGTCGGACCCGGCACAATACCGGTCGAATCTACACTTCCGACAAGATTACAGATCTGCAGGTATGTAGGAGCAGCACCGGTATAAGTAATAATTGTTGTCGGTGCCACAAATGGACCTGTAACACCCGACACCACTGCCTCTGCAGCAAACATCCACTTATTAAGTGTGCGCTGGATCGCAAGACGAAGTGAAGATGTCACTATATTATAGAGGCGATCGTTGGTCATTACCATTGCCGTTCTGGTAACCGGAACAGAAATAGCCACGCGCTGCGGAGTAGGCTTCACAGAATTGATGTCGATGTCCGAATCAGAAATCTGTACTGTCTCACCGGCAACTGTAGCTTCGACAGCCTCGACAACAGGATAAGCCCAATCTTCTGTAAGGCCTGTCTGAATCTTGCAGCCTACCTTATCGAGAACCATTCCCTTCTCAAGTGGGCCGATAATGTCTCCGATTGTCAACTGAACGAGTGGTTGTGCATCGGCTCTGTCGATAAGAGCAGATGCGCGCACCGGTATCGGCTGGCCATTTTGGGAAGCCTCTATGACAGCCTTGTTGAATGCCTGACGGAATTCAGCAGCTTTCTCTTCCGAACCGCCATTAGCTCTGATTACCGCTGATGCTCTCTCACACGACTCGATAAGCATTTCTGCCTGAATCTCTTCGAGATCACCACGGATTTCAGCAACCTTCTTTGTCTCATCGTCTGTCAAGGCTCTGTTCTCCTGCTTTGCTTTCGCATAGATTCCTCGCAGCTCTTCTTTAGCCTTGAAGAATCGAACCTGAATTGTTTCTTTTCTCATTTTAAAAGGATTTTTATGGGTTTACATTAAGTCTATTTCAGCCAAAGCCATATCAATCTCAGCCGGACATCCTTCCGGATCTTCAACAATATCCTCAAAAGCCCTTTTGGTGACCACATAGGTGCCAAGATAAGCCGGATCCACAACTATAGAAAAATCATGAATGCTGTCCATTTTAATCACAGTGCGAAGATTCTGTCCATCTTTCTTTTCGTCACGGACACCATCTTTAGCATAAGTAAAGGCGAACGAGCAGCCGAACACATCACCTCTTCTGATCATTTCAAGTACATCATTGCCGACAGTAGTATTCGGCATTTCAAACGAATACTTAACACCATATTCATCCACCGAATACTTTAATGACCCGACACCATATACACTTCTGGCCATCAGAGCATCATTAGAGTGATTGAACACAAACTTGATATCCTGGTTGTCAAGAAAATCCGCTGTGACTGCTCTCGGATCAATGACTTCAATAAAGTACTTGCGTTGTGCCTTGTCATACAGAACTCTGCTTCTTTGATTGAATACAATTGAATAACCTTCAATAAGCCTTGTATTTTCATCGGCTATCCTAGGCGCAAATTCGCGATTCTCAGCCTTGCTGAAATCGTAATATCTAACTTCATGATTTGTCTCTTTCATAATGCCTCTATCTACTTTTACTCCGAAAGATTTATTTTTGTGGGTAAATTTTCATTTACCAGCCCATCGAGGGTCTTAAGATTAGCCGAAACAAGAACCTTGCTGCCATTCTCAACAGGTGATTGACCGGACTTTTTGCGCCAATAGTTGACATCCTTTACACCGGCTGCTATCGTCTTGGCCATGTAGTCAGCATGAGTAATTAGGTCTGTCTGAAGCAATGGTTCTATGTCGAAATTGATACGGTAAAGTGAATCCATTTCCCTAGGAATCAACTTGACCTGCATCTCCGTTTCAATAAGAGTAAGGATAGGCTGCAGTGTATCGGTCAGGAATGCAACCTGCGACATTTCAGATGCCTTGTAATTGCTTGATTGCTGAGCAAACACCTTATCCGGATGCACTCCAAAGAATCGGCAGATATCCAGAACATTGAACTGTTTAGTTGACAACAGCTCGATATCAGCCGGGCTTAATGAAATCTCATTGAACTTCATCTCACCCGGAAGATTGAATATCTTCTTTCCGGAGCTGATCTGACTCTCTATATCATCGGCAACACTCTGGAGCTGCTTATCCTGAATAGCACCGAATCCGACAGTACCACCGGCACCGGAAACGAAGCCGGAAAGGATACCACCGTTCTTGAAGTTCTCAACATTGGCAATATCCGCATTTGTAGATATGGCCATTGTGCGAGCTGCATATTGAAGGGTTGAAACACCGGTATAACCGCCATCAAGGGAAAGGTTCTTGAGATGTATAATATCATCCGGACCATATACTCCGAAGATATTATTGACCGGATCGGCTATATTGTACCTATTTGTGTACTTATCGTAATCCGTACATCCCGGAGTTATATGGATCAGTTCTTGGTATCCATCCATTCCCATCGTAGGGAATATATAAGAGTTACCAGAAGCGAACAACTCGACAAGGCAAACCCTTTTCAAGTCGAATATGTTCATCCTTTTGTTCGGTCTGCGAGTCAAGAGATAATGAAGATTGAACGGATCATCATTTATTTGCTGGAAATAGCCTCCTTCATCATGCTCTATCATCAGAGGAAGCTGAGCTATGCCCTTGCTGGTAATATCAATGCATCTGAAAACCGTTGCAATCTTCATTGCCAGCTCCTTGCTGGTCACCTGATCAACACCTCCGACAATGTAAGGCCGGGGTCCGGTGAATGTAGTATCTTTGGCAACAGGCTCTTCAGCCCTTGTTTGCCTTCTGAAAAAATCCCAAAATCCCATATTTATTCGTTGATTAATTCTACAGTAAAGATCGTAGCCATATCACGGCCACGAACATCTTTGGCAAGAATTCGATAAGCATCACCAGCTATAACTATACGCAACATGCTCAGCTTGTCTTGGAATGCTGGCTTTGTTCTAATTGTGACCTTCTTAGTGATGCGGTTCACCGTCTCACCGTTAACCACCATTTGACCACCCGAAGAGAAGTCCACCTTAGCCCTGCCTTTCCAGACTTGAATCCAATTCTGAATTTGCTCACCATTTGTCGGGTTGACAGTATCTTCAGATCTTTCAATGGTAACGATATCCCTTAACAGCCCTGCTTGCATATTACACCTCCTCTGAAACAAACCTTCTTAATGGAAGAAGCAATGCATATACACCGTCAGGCATGACAGAAGGCGAAGCGAAGGCCACTGATTCACGACTGCCATACCATGTGCCAACTAGAAGCCGGACCGCGTGCCGGACCGATGCTTTCAGATTACCTGAGCCATCCACAAAATCGGATAAAGGCCTATTCAGATATTCAGACACAGCATCTTCGGCCACCTCAGCAAGTTCCTCAATGTAGTTATCATCTTCAGAATGGTCCACATTAAGATGTTTTTTTAAATCTTCGATAGTAAGATACATAACACAATTGTTTATCTATTTATTGTCTGCAACAACCTTTTTTGTGGGTAAAAAGAAAGGATGCCAACCTCCCGGCCAGCATCCTACAATAAAACTTAACTTATGAAAAAACTACTCTACACTTATAACAACAAAAGCCATTTTTTGTGGGTATTATCGCTTATATGAATTGTACTGTTCCTGACACATCAGGCATGTGATTGCAGCATCTATCTTTGATGCCTGGTTTGACTTTATCGGCTTGCGATTGCCAAGTCTATCTTCATCGATAACACAGTTGCTGAAGCACCATGGGATGATAGGATTATCGGAAAAAGTACATGTTTGAAGCTTGACCATCATTTCCAATGTTTCAACACACCCTGTAAAAGCTCCATAAGTTTGCTTCATAGACTTCATAACTGCTACAGCGGGAGTCGACTGCAGCATGTTAACAGCTGTTTTTGCCTTATAAGGGTCATAGCCTATTCCAATTATCATGACCTTACCATTCTTGGCCAGAATGTCATTAACAACAGATTCGTAATCTATAGCCGTACCCGGCAACAGCTTCAGGTAACCTTGCTCAGCCCATAATTTATATAATTCACTCCTTGAATGCTTTTCCAATGAACCTTCCGGCAGATAGAATTCAACATGAAAATGAAAGCTTTTCTGAACCTGATCATATATTTCATAGCAGACTGCTGAAAAGTCATCCCAAACCGACAAGTCAAATGATACCATGCAATAAGGTGGATTTGTCCCATCAAACGCATCCCAAGAAAAAGGCTTTTGCAATTCCCGAACTTCATCACCGGTTATCCATATTTTATCTTCGTTCTTGACAAAAATATTAAGCAGCTTAGTTCGAAATGCCTTCATAGTTTCTGCGGACTCCTGAGCTTTAATCCACCTCTTTTCATAGTAGTCATCTTGTATGGTAACTCCTAGATGCGGTTGAACTTTGCGCCATGTAGCCGGATCATCCTCAGCATCATCCACATCCGGCTCTAGAATAAGACAGAATACTGTGTCATCTTCTCGCTTACCCATCAGTATCTCCTTATATGAGTTAAGCATGTTGACAAATGGTGATTCTAAGAGATCTGATGCTGTAGTAATAATCAATTCAAGCGGGTTTACCCTTGATCCTGTCGCAGTACTCATGACATCACGCAATGCTGATGACTTGGCTTGCGAATACTCATCCAATGTATATAGACTTACATTGAGACCGTCAAGGCGTTCAGGTACATTAGCAAGAGCCTTAGCGAATGTTGTTCGGCCATTAATCTTGCTGGTGATTTCATCCAGATTAACCTTAAACCTTTTGTTTTTAGGGTCAATTGACTTAACCACCGTTCTAAGAATCGAAAACCCGATCTCGGCCTGATCGTTACTATTGGCGCAGTTGTATATCTGGCCGTTAGCATCACCGAAGAACAGTTCTGATGCGGATATTCCTGACATGATGGTTGTCTTACCAAACTTTCTTGGCACAAACAACAGCACATTCTCAACCAACCGCTTTATATCAGATTTCCAGAATCCAAATATTCCGGCAATGGCATACGCCTGAATTGGTGACAGGGTGATATTCTCGTTTCCGTTGGTTCCCGGATATCTGAAGAACTCCAGAATAAAAATCTGCTGTTTTACTTTGGCAGGCACAAATTCATATTTGCCAAAAAAGGACAAAAATCTTTGGAGGCCTAACAACTCAAACAAATTATGAGCATGAGGTTCACGAATGACAGCTTCACAATATTGTACGATTCTTGGATCTGCATTGAAAAGAGCATGGCAAATGTCGGAAGTCAGGTAATCACCTAGTACCTCCGACACCTTTTTCTTCATGGCCCGTCTGACTCTCTTCTCCGATTCCTCCATTATGCCTTTCCTATGTTGTTTACTCCTTCAAGAAGTTTCATAAATGGGTCATCTTCGGATACATGCAATTGCTCCAATGTCAGACCGATAACTTTCAATGATGCCGAACATGATGATTGCACCCTGTCAATAGTCTTTACAAGGGGATGCTCCTTGTAATCCTTATGCCCTTCTCTAGTATATGTTAAATAAAATGTCTTTGTGAGCTTGCTAACATCTTTTCTAGCAATAAGCAGCAGTCTGTAATTTGTTGCAGCATTTGTTATCGCGAACTCCAGATCCGGAGAATAAGTTCCTTGATTCTCCATCGCCTTACGAATTGTCGGTATAAGTTCATCGACTGACGGGATGACAGCCTTTGGCTTTTTCACCGTCTTTGCCTTGTCCTCTTGCTGAACTTTAGTGGCTGCTGTCTGCTTTTTTTTAGCCATACCATTCTCCTTTTACCCCGGCCAAACCATACCCCCCGGAAATTTTTCACCTCACGCAAGAAAAAGGGAGGGGAAAGTGGGTCTTGGCCTCATGTGTCCTAAAATAAAAATCATAGCCCCATGTGCATGCGTTTAATCACTTGCACCACCTCTTTATGAAGTTGTCTGCAATCCGCTTTGCCTCAGTCCTTTGATATCCTTTACCTGCCTTAAACCTTGAACCGAGCTGCTTATGCAGATGCTCATGGCAAGGCTCGCATAATGCCATAAGGTTATGCCAATCGTATGCAAGGCTATCCATCAAAGATGCATCCTTAGCATCTTCAATTGGCACCACATGATGCACCACCTTAGCCAATGTAGTTTTATTATTTTTCTCGCATAATTCACACACAGGATGCTGAGCCAAATATCTTGCCCTCAACTGCTGCCAGCGATATGACTTCAATAACTTGTGATAATGCTCATTCTTGCTATTCCTCATGCCTCCCTCCTTCCTTTATATGTGGTGTTATGCTTCTGCCTTTCCATAGGCTCCATCATTTCATCAAACATATCTTCAATCTCTTTCGCCATAGAATACTCTTGCGGTTGTCGACTGCCTCCCTGATCTGCATATCTCAAGAAGCAAGTCAGCAACACCTGAAGAAGCTGATAAATACTCTTAAAGCCGAACATTACACATATTCTGTTCAGCTTCGCATAGTCTTTAGCAGATACATTGGAATAAATCCTATGGTTTACCTTCTCCTTTTTCATTGATATATCTTACCTCGTTAAGCCTATATTCAACAGTAGCTTTAATCATGTCGATAGTTTTAGTGCAAAACCTATCATCTGTCGTGATTCTTAGAACCAACCATCCCATTGATGCAGCTGTATTAAGTTTCTCCATGTCGGCAATGTAGCCGGATGCACGGTTATGCCGGCCACCAACCCACACCGCGCCATCAACCTCTACTGCAATCTTCAACTCAACAATAGCATAGTCAAATCTCCATTTCCTGATTGGGTGAAACTGATGTTCCTTTATGATCTGCAGCCATTTTAATTCATGCTGCAAAAACATCAGAAACATATCAGGTGCCGTATGAATTGATTTCTTTTTTGCCATGCCTACCTCAACTGCAGCTCTGGTGGGCCTGCTGGGCCTTCTTCCACGCAATCATGATTCAACTTATGCTCAATTCTATCTACCATGATAAATGCTGCATCAACCATTTCTTCAGGTGATAAGTCTATACATCCAGCAATCTGCGCCTCAACCAACCTAAGAACTTCTGCCTTCTTTACTGCTTTTTGATTAGCCATTTTCACCCAATCAGGCGTTTTGGGTGGTGCTTTTGGTATTAATCCCATACTACGATAACCTTTTAACTGTGACTTTTCCGTCTTTCTGTTTAAATGTAAACCGGCATCCATAATCATTGTATATCCTTGTCGCGACCGATCTCATTGAACCATACTTCAAGTTAACCGGAACTATCACCTCAACGCCCACTTCCAGACTTACTAGAAATGGCTTGCACCCTACCGAATAAAGACCCTTCATGCTCATTTCTCATTTTCTCTTTTACGCGAAATATAGCCACAATCAGACCACGGCCAATGATATAAATGCACAATTTGTCAACAGAAGCTGTATAATATTGCTGCAGTAAATGTTGAACAGAATGCTATCTGCTCCAACCAATATATCCGGCCACTTCGATAGGTCTTAGTCCAACATGCCTTGATTAAGTAGATCACCGAAAATACCGTAATTGCAGCCCAATATGGCGTAACCAGAACCACCCACACCATCGAGGCCACAGCTGCGACAATTGCCGACAAAGTGTGGACCAACTTCTCCAGATCCGCATCCTTGAACTTTGGTGCAAGACCGACAAAAGCGATTGATGCCGGAGCCAAGAATGACAAGAATTGGAAGTTGCTTCCTTCTGACAATGTAATCCACGCAGGCATCATAAACGCCACAACGAGGTACATCATCAGGCAGAATAGCCAGCCTTTTCCGTTCTTTTCTTTCCAAAGGTAGTAGGTATCGCTTAATGATTCTGGAATTGAAAATAAGGCCAAACAAATGGCGTTATACGCCAAGTAAATTGCGGTTGCTGCAATTATGCTGATTGTTGTTAGTGTCATTTCTCACCTCCTTCTTCCATTATATGTATATCACCAAACTTACACCATGCAATAATATTGTGCCAATTACTCTGCCAACATTTGCTGTCATCAAACC
>JAEIGA010019455.1_pt1 | contig 10356 bp, 10 predicted proteins | sample 9270691 | NCBI WGS metagenome assembly JAEIGA01 (sample SAMN17057246, study PRJNA624740) | gut metagenome | biome: biome; isolation source: fecal sample | host: Bos grunniens | place: China: Xizang | collected 2019
GTCGAAGATGGGTGCGGCAGTCGTTTCGGCGATGGCGTAGATTGCGCGCGGCGATACCGACGAGGCAAAGGCGGCGCTTAAGCTTGCAGAAGGGGCTGTTAAGAAGCTTATGTCGGTTACAGAGAGCGAAGGGAAAGCTCTTGCCGGCTTTCCGAGGACATACGAGGCGCATGAAGGGCTTTCAAAGCATCCAGAGAAGATGGTTCGCTTGAATAGCGGTAAGATTATGCTTGTTTATCCACGAGCTGTCGCTAATGCTTATCTTGATCTTTATCGAGTTACGAAAGATGAGAAACTAAAAGCGGCTGCAGTGAAAATAGCAGATCTTTATTTGAAACTTCAGGGGGAAGACGGTTCGTGGCCGTTAAATGTTTGGATTGAAGACGGTAAGAGCGTTGAGAAAAATAGGCTCGTTCCAGTTCACTTGCTAGGTTTTCTTGAGCGGATGTATGAGCTTACCGGTGAGAGCAAGTATCGCGATGCGGCAGACAAAGCTTTCGTATACGTTGATAACGGGCCTCTTAAGTCGTGGAATTGGGAAGGGCAGTTTGAAGATGTTGTGCCTACTGAGCCTTATCGCAATTTGACGAAGCATGACGCTTGCGATACGGCGATGTATCTCATAAGGCGTTTCCCGAAAGACAAGCGTCGCCTTGAGGAGGCTCGCGAGCTCGTCCGTTTCGCGGAAGACCAGTTTGTCTGCTGGGAGCGGCCGATGCACGGCAAGAAGGATCCGCGCTGCACAATGGCCGTATGGTGCTGCGAATCGTGGCGCTGCCCGGCTGTCCTTGAACAGTATAACTGCTATGTGCCGATTGATGCATCCGCCGCCAAGATGATCCGTACATGGCTTGCGATGTACCGCGCGACGAAAAATCCGCTCGATCTTGCGCGTGCATGTACGCTTGGTGACGCGATTATCCGCGAGACGCGTGAAAATGGGTATCTTCCGACATTCTGGATGGATTCGTGCGAAGATTGGCCGAACTGCACTCTCGCTTCCGCGGCAGCGCTCGCGGAAATACATTTGGAGAAGTCAAACATAAAAAAGTAGGTCTACTTTCGACATCAATCAATGCAGTTTCTTCCGAACGGTGTGTTACATCAGACATCCCCGATATGGTATAATACAAAAAGCTTTTGAGCGGGATGAATGCGCTTGAAGGTACATTAATTCAAGGAGAATATAAAGAATGAAAATCCTCGTTACAGGTGGTGCAGGGTTCATCGGTAGCCATACGACCGTGGAGTTGCTTAATGCAGGGCATGAGGTTGTTATCGTAGACAATCTCTCTAACAGCTCAAAGAAATCGCTTTCCCGCGTTAAGAAAATTACTGGTAAATCTCCCACTTTCTATAAGGTCGATATCCGCGATGAAAAGAAATTAAACGCAGTTCTCGACAAGGAAGGCCCTTTCAGCGCAGCCATCCACTTCGCAGCGCTTAAGGCTGTCGGAGAATCAACGAAGATTCCTCTCAAATATTACGAGAACAATCTCGGCGGCACATTCACTCTTTTGAAATGCCTCGGATCGCACGGATGCAAGAATATCGTCTTTTCTTCTTCCGCTACAGTCTATGGAGAGCCAAAGTCTGTGCCGATTCGTGAAGATTTCCCAACTCCCGGATGCACCAACGCCTACGGCTGGACGAAGCGTATGATGGAGCAGGTCTTCAAGGACGTCCAGAAGGCAGATCCGGAATGGAATGTGATTCTTCTGCGTTACTTCAATCCGATCGGGGCGCACAAGTCCGGCCTTATCGGTGAAGATCCCTCCGGCATTCCCAATAATCTTCTTCCTTACGTTTCGCAAGTGGCGGTAGGCCGCCTTAATGAGCTGAGCGTTTTTGGAAGCGATTATCCGACGCCCGACGGCACGGGAGTTCGCGACTACATCCACGTCGTCGATCTTGCGCTTGGACACTTGAAGGCGATTGAAAAGATTGAGAAAGAGCCAAAGATCGGGCTTAAGATCTACAATCTCGGAACAGGTAACGGTTATTCCGTTCTGCAGATTGTAAAGGCCTTTGAGAAAGCCTCTAAGAGGCCTGTGCCTTACAAGATATGTCCTCGCCGTCCCGGTGACGTGGCGGAATGCTGGGCAGACCCCGCGCTTGCGCTCAAGGAGCTCGGCTGGAAGGCTGAGCGCGGCATCGAAGAGATGTGTGAAGATGCATGGCGTTGGCAGAAGAAGAATCCTTACGGTTTTGATTCTAAGAAGAAGGCCTAAAAGGAATTTCCAATCTTGGAAGAGCTTGATAGGATAATTGAAGGCTTTGAGGCTGCGCTTGAACTTGAGCGCAGCCTCGGTGTGCGTTCATTCCAGATGGATCGTTCGCTTCTTGAGCCGCTTCAGGAAAATAACATTCCGCTCTCTCAAGCCGATTCCTTAAAAGCGCCTTCTGCCGCTCAAGAGCCTCAGCAGCCTCGCAAGAAAGTCTCTTCTGTCGAAAAAAGCGAAGAAGTCTTATCTCAGACAAAATCTTCTCCTGCAACTGCATCTCAAACATCATACGATTTCGTCTTTCTCCACCACCGTGCGCTCTCGCCCAAGGGTAACGAGATGATGGCGAAGATAATTCTCGCCATGAATCGCACGGCGCAGGATGCGCCCGTAATTATCCACGCTCCTGCTCCGAACGCAAAAGCGTATGTTGTTTTAGGTTCTCTTGCTCTTAAGATGTTTTTCCCCAATGAGCAGGCTCTTCCCGGTTCTTGGATCAATCTTCCAAGCGGCGCGCAGGCTCTCGTAACATATTCGCCAGAATACATCTTGAGGTTTCAGGATGGGGCGAGCGCGCAGCGGGAGATAAAAAAGAAAATGTGGGATTCTTTAAAGGGCGTAATGTCGCGCTTCCCGCGATAAAGGTTAGGTCAGTGCGTCAGCGGCTCTTTTGTGGTATAATTAACGCGAAATGGACTTTTATTTTTTGATCTCTTCTATCATGTGGGCGCTTGCGGCCGCTCTCGTCGCCTGGTACGTCGCGTCTATGGCGTCGGAAGTGACGTATGTGACGCTTGCTGACGGCAGGCGACAGGCTCGTCAGCTTCCCGTTCTATTTAAAATGCTTCTGCCTTTTGCGCAGAATTTTTTCCCTCTCGTGCGAAGCAGTTTCCTGCGAGGTGCAGTTGAAAGATCTGATAAAAAACTTATTCAAGGCGGTTTTGAAGGGCTTCTTTCAGGCGAGGAGTTTGTCGCGCTTAAAGTTATGCTTCTTTGGGTTCTTCCAGAGCTTTGGCTTTGCGATGTTGTAAAGCGCCGCCATGCCTCTATTCAGAAGTCGCTGCCGTTCGTTCTCGATCTTCTTACGCTTTCAGTTGAAGCCGGCATGGACTTTATAAGTGCTTTACAGCGCAATTGTAAGCTCAGAAAACTTGATGCTCTCAATGAGGAGCTTTTGCGCATGACGAAAGAGATACAGCTTGGGCGTACCCGCCGCGAAGCGTTGCGGGAAATGGCCGATCGCGTCGGTCAGCGAGATTTGCGCTCGGTCGCTTTCGCTCTTATTCAGGCGGATGAGCTTGGTGTTTCCATCGGTGCTATGCTGCGAATCCAGTCTGATCAGCTTCGTGCGCGTCGTTTTGACAGAGCCGAGAAGCTTGCCGCCGAAGCTCCCGTCAAAATGCTCGGTCCTCTTATGCTCTGCATTTTCCCGGCAGTCTTTATTATTCTTCTTGGGCCAGTTGTCACGCAAGCCTTGAAAGGGGTGTTTTAATGGTTATGGCTCCAAAATTATATTTCGTTTCAGGTGAGTTTGCAGGAAAGGAGTTCGAGGTGGGGCCTGCAGGTCTTCGCCTCGGCAGGTCTTCCATTTGCGATATCAGTATTGCTGATGAAGAACTTTCCCGCAATCATTGTTATTTTGAGTGTTCAGGTCCGACGGGCTTGCGCGTTACTGATCTTGCCAGCGCTAATGGCACGATTGTAGACGGCGTTCTTATCGGAGCTGAGCCGTATGATCTTGTAAAAGGTGCTCAAATCGAAGTGGGGAATCAGACGATTATTGTCGGAACGCCCGTTAAAGACTCTCTCGGCGATAACCACGCTCCTGATGCAGGCGCATCAGTCGATTTGGGTCTTGATGCAAGCGAGGTGTCTTCCTCGTCAATTCATGCGGGAGGCGAAAAGGCGGCGGATAAAAGAAAACTTCTTCTTGCCGTCATCCGCATAGCGCTTGTAGCCTTTTGCATTGCCGCGATATTCTTTTTGCTGAAATCAAATTCCGATCTCTTTAACAGTACTGCGAAAACTGAGCAAGTTAACAAGTTAATTTCGGAAAGTGAGCAGGTGTCTAAAGTGCTTGAATTTTCCTATGAAAAAGTCGAGGCTGATCACTCTCGCATATTCCGATATGCGATTGGATATTCTCCTGACGGCGTTCTTTCCGTCCATGTGGACGATGTGCCGGACGAGAATCGCCGCCCCGAGAAAAAAAGCCCTCTTGACGATCAGGCAAAAGAGGAGCTGGAAAAAATTCTCGCTTGGAAGAATCTGAAAGGGTTAGATCCCGAGTATGTGGGGCTTACGCCAGATCCACCTGCGCTTAAGAGTTTGACGCTCAAGGTCGTTTATTCCACTTGCGTAAAAACTGTACGTGTTGTTAATATGAATGAGCCTGAGGCGTTTCGTTCCGTGCGCGAGAGGCTTGAGGCGTTTTCGAAGAGCGAACTTGGCGTGTGGGCGATACAGTATTCGCGCTCGAAGCTCCTTGAAATGGCCGAAAAGTCGGTGGAACTTGGCGAGTCAAAATGGCTCGATCGCGATGTGGAGCACGGGAATCTCGCTTCTTCCGTAGCAGCATACAAAGAGGCACTTTTTTATCTTGAGACGATTAATCCAAAGCCGCCTCTGGCTGCTATTGCGCGCGAAGGAATGGAGAGATCGGAAAATCTCCTTAAGGAGCGCTGCGTCGAACAACGTTTCCGCGCCGACCGCGCTCTTAATCTGAAGCGTTGGGAAGAGGCGAAGAAGGAGCTTATGACACTTATAGAAATGGTGCCTGATCGTCGCGATGACCGTCACCGCGATGCCAAGGTGAAGTTGCTGACGGTTGAGACACAGATTAAGAGGGAGAGCGGAAGATGACGAAAAAGTCTGTTTTTGCCGCTGTGGCGTTGTTTCTTTCTTTCGTGCTTTGCCCTAATGCTCTTTTGTCCCAGCAGGAGCCGCTGATTAGAACGCGCGTTTCAGTAACTAGTCAGCCTTCAGGCGCCAGCGTGATAGTCGATGGGCGCGATCGCGGAATAACTCCCGTGACGCTTTACGATCTTGAAAAAGGCGTCCATCATTTGAAATACCGTCTCTCAGGCTACGAAGAGAGAGACAGCTTTTTTACGGTGGATGAAGGTTCTGTCCTTGAGAAGAATGAAACGCTTGAGCCAGTAAAGGCGCTCTTTCTTCTGCGCTCTGTTCCAGAAGGGTGCAACATTGCCATTGACGGCATCGCCGCCGGCATGACGCCGCGCCTTTTTACTGATCTTGACGCGAGCAGGACGTATAAGATAAAGCTTACCAAGACTGGGTATCTGCCGCAGACTCTTGCTGTCAAGTTTAACGGTCGCGAGCCGCTTGCGCTTGAAGAGACCATGGTTCTCGATTCTGGTACAATCAGTATATCATCCGAGCCAGAGGGCGCAGAAGTCTCTGTGAACGGAATTCCGCGCGGCACCACTCCGCTTGTCGTTACTGATGTTCCGAAAGGACGCGCTGTCGTCAAGTTCTCTCTTGCCGGTTTCCATGAAGAGGTAAGAGAGCTTTCGATGCGCGCAGGCGACAGGCTTAACTTGCCGATCGTCATGAGGCTTCTACCTGGCACACTTCATCTTGTTTCAGTTCCTGACGGCGCGAGGTTTTATCTTGATAATGTCGCGCGCGGCACGGGGCCGCTTGCCATTACAGATCTTAAGCCTGGCGAATATCGTGTGAGGGCGGAGAAGGAAGGCTTTGGCGCTCTTGAAAAAACAGTCACCATTACGGCAGGAGAGTCTCACCGCGAGGAGTTTCGTCTTTCAAATGTTATGGGAAGGCTTGAAGTGCGTACAGAGCCTTCAGGTGCCACAGTCGTTTTTGACGGGCATATTCTTGGAGTTACGAAAGGTGAGTCTTTAAGAAGCAACATTTTCCCGGTTGAAAACGTTCTTGAAGGCGAGCATATAGTCATTGTGCGCAAGGAGGGGTATGAGGAGACTTCCCGCCGCATAAAAGTGCGGAATTGCGAAACTACTCAGGCGAATATTCGCCTTAAGCGCATCTTCCTGCCTGACATTGAAATTGAAACGGTTCACGGAACCGTCCGCGGCATTCTCGTTGAGGAGAAGCCAGACAAAGTGATGGTTGAAGTTTCTCTCGGCATCACCAAAGCTATTTTGCGCGCTGAAATAAGAAGCCAAAAGAGACTTAGGACGAAGGAACTGTGAGAAAACGGCTCGATCTTGAAATTGTTTCAAGAGGCCTTGCCACATCGCGGGCGATGGCGCAGGCGCTTGTTCTTGAAGGGAAGGTGCGCGTTGACGGCCAAGTTGAGCGCAAATCGTCAAGATCTGTAGATGAGAGCTCCAACATCGAAGTGGAGCAGCCGCAACGCTTCGTTTCGCGCGGCGGTGAGAAGCTTGAGGGCGCTTTCGCTCTTTGGGGCGAGGGAGAAAAAGCGCTTTTGAATGCAGAAGGGAAGAAGTGTCTTGATGTCGGCTCTTCAACGGGCGGTTTTACCGATTGTCTTCTTCAGCACGGTGCCGCTCATGTCATGGCTGTTGATGTAGGAACTAATCAGCTCGCGTACAAGTTGCGCGTAGATAGCCGTGTTTGGGTGCGGGAAAATTTCAATGCAAGGTACATGACTGTTGACGATCTTCCTCATCGTCCTGAATTAGCGGTAACTGACGTTTCGTTTATTTCTCTTAAGCTCATACTCCCTCCGATAGCTTCAGTTCTTGAGGTCGGTGGAATGGCTGTAGCTTTGATAAAGCCGCAGTTTGAAGTCGGCCGCGGAAATGCCCCAGGCGGGCTTGTCAAAGACGAAGCCTTGCGCATTGAAGCGCGCGACGCAATAGTCAAATTTGGTATTGAGGAACTTAAGCTTGAGCTTTTGGGCCTTGCTCCTTCGCCTATTAAAGGTAAGGAGAAGGGGAATGTGGAATATCTTTCCCTTTGGCGTAAAAACGTTCCTTTTTCCTTGTCAACTTGACGTTTTAACGCGTGATTTGATATACTTCACTTTCATCCGTCATCGGGGGCTAACCGGTGTCGGCAGGTAAACAGCGGACAAAACCCCGGATAAAGGGCACAAATCCGCAAAAAAGAAAGAGAAAGAGATAAAAAGATGCAGAAGAGCTATCGTGCTCCGAACCCAGGCGACAAGCGCCAGTGGTTCCTCATCGACGCGAAAGACCAGCCCCTCGGCCGTCTCGCAGTCGTAATCGCAAACAAACTCCGTGCCAAGGATCTTCCTACTTTTGATCCTTCGGTTGACGCCGGCGCTTTCGTCATTGTTACGAATGCAGCGCTTGTCAAGCTCACCGGCAAGAAGGAAGAGCAGAAGGAATATCAGCGTTACAGCGGCTGGAGGAACGGCCTTAAGCGCTTCTCCGCTGCGGAAATGCGCGCTAAGCACCCCGACCGCATGATCAAGGAAGCCGTTTGGGGTATGCTCCCTAAGAACAACATCGCCCGCAAGATGATGACTCGCGTGCGTGTGTTTGCCGGCGCTGAACACAATAACGCCGCGCAGAAACCGGTTGAAATCAAGCTCTAATTCAAGGAATTTAAAAAATGGCTACGAAGAAAGCAATTTCCGCTGGTACCGGTCGTCGTAAGACTGCTACTGCTCGCGTCAATCTCGTCGAGGGTAAGGGTGAATGGAAAGTCAACGGAGTCGCGCTCGAGGCGTATCTGCCTTCCGAAGCTCTCCGCGACTATCTCAAGCAGCCTATCGCAATTTCAGGTTTTGACATGTCGAATGTCGATGTCGTCATTTTTGCAAAGGGCGGCGGTATCTCCGGTCAGGCCGGTGCTATCCGTCACGGTCTCGCCCGCGCTCTTGTGGCGGCCGACGAGTCGACACGCGCTGCTCTTAAGAAGGCTGGCTGCATGACACGCGACAGCCGCATGAAAGAGCGTAAGAAACCTGGTCAGCCTGGTGCTCGTAAGCGCTTCCAGTTCTCGAAGCGTTAATTTCGATGGCGTTCGGTTTTCTCAAGAAAATCGCCGCAGCCATTTTCGGCGGAGGGAAGAAATCTCCTCCGCCGAAAGGTGGATCGACGAAGAAGGGTCGCCGGCATGGCGGGAACAAGCATTCGAAGGGTTCGTCCCAGTCAAATGCGCAGAATTCTCGTCAGCAGGCGCAGCCTTTTAAGCAAAAAAAGTCTCAGAAGCAGAAGCATCCCCATCCTCACGGCGAGCGTTCGCAGCGTAAGGGAGCTTGTGCGGATCGCCGCCATTCCCGCGCAGGAGCAGTTGTTGATACTGCCGCTAACGAGATGCGCCCGGGCGGTGAGTTTTCGCGCTCAGAGATAGAGCGCTACCGTATTGCCCACGAGAATTGGGATCCTTCGACGTTTCAGGTTGAGAGCCAAGAGGGCAAGAAGCGGTTTCATGATTTCGACCTCCCTTCGGAGGTGATGCACGGGATTTCAGATTTAGGCTTTAAGTATTGCACTGAGATTCAGGCGCTTTCCCTTGAGCAGGCGCTTTCAGGCAGGGATATTGCAGGCAAAGCGCAGACAGGTTCTGGTAAGACGGCGGCGTTTCTCGTAGCTGTTTTGACGCGCTATTTGCGTTCTCCAGAGAACAGGGCCGAGAAGGGCGGCGTTCCCCGCGCTCTCGTTATCGCTCCCACGCGCGAGCTCGTAATCCAAATTTGCAAGGATGCCCATGCAATCGGTAAGTATTCCGGGCTTAAGTCTCTTGCCATTTACGGCGGTATGGATTACGACCGTCAGAAGAGAGAAGTTCTGTCGTCTCCGGTAGATCTTCTTGTCGCAACTCCCGGAAGGCTTCTTGATTTTGTCCGCAGCCATGTGATTGATCTTTCGAAGGTCGACACTCTCGTTATCGACGAGGCCGATAGAATGCTTGATATGGGCTTTATTCCCGATGTCAGGCGCATTATAAGCCGCCTTCCTTCAAAGGATAAGCGCACTACGATGCTTTATTCGGCGACGCTCGACGAGGCTGTCATGCGCCTTGCGATGAATTGGATGAACGAGCCGTACAAGGCCGAGGTAGAATCGCAGACTAATGCGACAGATACTGTAAAGCAAGTTGTTTATGTAATTCAGGCAAAGGATAAGTTTACGGTTCTATACAATCATATCGCGCTTCATCCTTCGTCGCGTACGATTGTATTCTGCAACCGCAAGTCTACCACCGAGGATGTGTACGAGTCTCTTAAGGTTCGTGGAGTATCGGTGGAGATGCTTTCTGGCGATGTAAACCAGAACAAGCGTCTTAAAGTTCTCGATCAGTTCCGTGCCGGGAAGGTAAATGTTGTTGTCGCTACAGATGTTGCTGGCCGCGGGCTTGACGTTAAGGGCCTTGAATATGTGGTAAACTTCGATTTCCCCTATGAGGCCGAAGATTACGTTCATCGCATCGGGAGAACTGGTCGTGCCGGCAGCACCGGTGTTGCAATTTCTTTTGCCGACGAATTTGAGAGCTGTCAGATTCCCGATATTGAGTCTTATATCAAAGAGACTTTGAAATGCACTGTAATTGGCCCTGAAGATCCTCTTTTAAAACCTGTGCCTGCGCGTCACTCCAAGCTTGGTGATGTTGATCAGGCGGCGCTTGCCGAGGTAGACGCTCGCGAAGCTGTGGGCGAAGAGGAAAAAGCCGCCGCTGCAGCTCTTGTGGGTGCAAATGCCGTAACAGGCTCGGGCGCTCCGGCCATTCTCAAGACAAATGCTCCCAAGCGTTCTCTGCCTACGTTCGAAAATGCGTGTGAAGAGAAAAAGGCGAGCGTTGATGAGACAGATGTATACATGAAAAAAGTTGCTCAAAAGGAAAAACTCGAAGAGTGGCAATTGACACAAGAGAGCAATAATTGATATACTACACGAAAGTTTTGTTTGGAGAAGTAAGGAAAAACATAATGCCGACAATAAATCAGTTGATACGCAAGGGTCGTCAACCCCTCGCAAAGCATTCGAAATCGCCTGCGCTGAAGGCGTGCCCTCAGCGTCGTGGCGTGTGCCTCGTCGTCAAGACGATGACTCCTAAGAAGCCTAACTCGGCCTTGCGTAAGGTCGCCCGTGTTCGCTTGACGTCCGGGTATGAGGTGACGGCTTACATCCCCGGTGAAGGTCACAACCTCCAGGAACACTCTGTTGTTCTCGTTCGTGGCGGTCGTGTAAAAGAC
>JAEIGA010019456.1_pt1 | contig 10356 bp, 6 predicted proteins | sample 9270691 | NCBI WGS metagenome assembly JAEIGA01 (sample SAMN17057246, study PRJNA624740) | gut metagenome | biome: biome; isolation source: fecal sample | host: Bos grunniens | place: China: Xizang | collected 2019
CCTCAAGGTAAGCGACCGTTTTCTGGAACTTTGTGCCGTGAAGCCCGGTGTTGTAGACGGAGCGCACGAGGTGATGGACTATCTCAAGTCCCGTGGCTATGGCCTGCACATGTGCAGCAACGGTTTTCACGAGGTGCAGTATCGCAAGTTGAAAGCCTGCGGCATGAAGGACTATTTCGATACCATAGTACTGTCCGAGGATGCCGGTGCCAACAAACCCTCGTCACTCTATTTCGATTATGCCTTCCGCATGACTGGTGCCAAACCCGAAACCACCCTTATGATTGGCGACAATTTCCAGACAGACATCCTCGGTGCCAAAGGAGCCGGACTTGATGTCATGTGGTTCAATCCCCATCCAGAGGAGAACAAGGCAACAGAGCCAGTTCATTACGAGATACACGACCTTAGGGAAATGCTCAATATCCTCTGATATTACATTCTTTAGAATATGGTTCCGAGTGTCCGGATAGATAAAATGCGTCTATTGCGGGCACTCGGAACTGTTTTTATGCAATTATATTCCTAATCCTTTGGGACATATACCATAAAACACTAACTTTGGTGCATGGTATGTGCAATAATGAACAAACTAAAAACATATAGCATGAAAAAGACTTTTCTACTTTCTCTTCTCCTTACCCTGCTGGGAACCGTCTCGGCATGGGCAGAGTTCAATCCCGAGGCTGGCAAGATGTATGCCTTGAAGGAAAAGACGTCAGGACTGTACCTGGACATACAGACGCTGGGGATTCATGAACCTGGGTATACAACCAATAGTATGAGTTTGAATTCCAAACTGTGTATCATTTATTTTGAGGCAGGTGCAGAAGGTAAGTGGCGTCTTAAAAATGCTAATGGCACTTATGGCGGTAATTTCACGACTGGACGCACTTGGAATACAACCATTGGCGAAACTCCCTATGGTTGGATAATTATAGAAGATGCAGAAAAAGGATTTTCAATTGCAAAAGATGCCTCAAATTATATTGGTTGGGACAATGGCAAGAATATCACTGCTGGTAGTGCCTTGTACAACAATGCGGAAGACGGGAATAAAGGAGCGTCAAGAATATACTTCACTCTTGAAGAATATACCGGCAAAGATATTACAGGCAGTGGGGAGCAGGCAACAATAGGTGTCTCAGAAATTAACGGATGGGCAAAGGTTCCAGCAGGTACGGCGTGGACTATTAGTATGGATGTGGAGAATCCTAATGGCGCTTCATTCAATGAATGGGGTACAAGTATCTTTGCTATTGGAGCCAACGCATTTCCTGAAAAGAATGGTTACAGAGGTTTGCAATTCTATCTGCAGAGTTCTACCAACGGAGGCAAGTTGGACGCTGTATTCGACGGAGGCGACCACTTGATTGATAATGTTACTCATAAAGGCAATTTTAGCGCCTCGATTTCATATAATGGAGATAATCTGTTGCAGATTAAGACCACAAATTCTTCTGGAACCATAGCAGAAAACGACTATACACTCAGCAATCAGTTAGCAGAGTTTTCTCAATTGTCGTATGGCCTTCCCACTGGTATCAATGTAAAGAACCTGCTGATAACAAAGTTGAGCAATAGTGTTGACTATCCTACTGCTGCAACAGTCTCCAATAACAAGTACTCTTTCAAATCCGGCAAGATTTTGTATGGTGGTGATTGCAATAAGATTCGTTTTACCTTGACTTCGTCTGATGCTTACTACGAAAATGCAAATACAAACAAACGCATGAGTTTCGATTCGTTTGAACTGTTCAATGCATCAGGTAATAAGGTTGAATTGAAGGATACCTACTTTACAGGAAATAACAACGGCAAGACCTTTGCAAATATGCTTGACGGTGAAAACGGAACATTTTGCTCAGGAACGTGGGGTAGCGCAGAAGGTGACGACTGGTTTGAAATATATCTTCCTCGCACAATAGATCTTGGTGGCGCTTTCTCGTTCTCGTTTGTCACCGAGAATACCACTATGAATGCAAAGGCATTCCGCATTGATATGTCTTACGAGGCGTATGTGAATTACACTTTCCATATTTTGGGCAATGGTTCAAATGAGGTTACAGTAACCAACGGAGAGCAGACGCTTACCGAAGGTTCTACAATTGATATTACAGATTTTGACGTTGAATCAGTCTCCGCCACGGAAATCCCCGGCTACACATGGAGCATCGTGGTAGACGAAGAAAACTACACTATCACACTTGTATATACCGAGGCACCATCTGTAGAGAATCCCGATGCCGTAGTTGCCCTTGTAAATCGTATTGGCGGTGCAGACACAGACGACAAGTTCAAGTTCGTGCTTGATCCCTCCCTGAACTCCAAGCAGGAAGTCTTTGTTATCGGAGGCGAGGATGGCAAGGTTCTAGTCAAGGGTTCTACCCTCAGCGCCATTACTACAGGTCTGGGCTGGTACCTCAACCACATTGCCAAGATTAACATCGCATGGAACTCGCTCAACGAGAAGACCGTTTCTGGCGAGTCCTATGCCGACCTTTCTAATATCCCTGTGCCAACAGCAGAGGAAATGCATACCAGCGATGCCAAGTATCGCTACTACTTGAACACCTGTACCTTTGGCTATTCTATGACCTCATGGACATGGAAGCGCTGGCAACAGGAAATTGACTGGATGGCTCTGCATGGTATCAACATGCCCCTGCAGCTCGTAGGTATGGAGGAAGTTTGGCGCAAGTTCCTGACTATGGAACAGGGTGGCAAGCGCAAGTATGGATATACCGACGCTGAGGCAAAGGCCTTCGTTGCAGGTCCTGCCTTCATAGCATGGTGGGCAATGAACAACCTCGAGGGTTGGGGCGGAACAGGAACAGGCAGCAAGAGCGGTTACAACAACCTGGCTGGTGCTGGTGGCGTTCAGGACGATGCTTGGTATGCTCGTCAGAAGAGCCTCGCAAAACAGATTACCGACCGTCAGCGTGAACTCGGCATGCAGCCTGTATTGCCAGGTTGGTCGGGTATGGTACCAACTAACTTTGCCTCTAAATCAGGATATGCAACACGAGGCAATGGTGGCAACTGGGCTGGCGACTTTGTTCGTCCGTTCCTGCTCAATGTCAATATCGGCGCTGACAAATATGCAGCAATCGCAGCAGACTACTATGCTTGTCTGAAGGATGTAATGGGCGAGAGTCAGTATTACTCTATGGACCCATTCCACGAAGGTGGCGGCGCTGGCACTATGGAGGATTATAAGGCTTTGTATAATGCCATGGAAACAGCCAAGGAGGGTTCGCAATGGGTTATCCAACAATGGCAATGGTCTGCCACCCAGGCATACTCGCTGACCGCTGTCCCCCAGGGACGACTGATTGTCCTTGACCTGTTCTCGGACGGTGCTCCCGCATTCGACAAGTATACAGGCTATGCTCCACAGGATGCAGTGTTCTGTGCCATTCCCAACTTCGGTGGCCGTTCAGGTTTGATGGGCCGTCTGAACAATGTTACCGACAATTATTTCGCTTATAAGGCCAAGTATGCAAGCATCAAGGGTATAGGTACCGCTCCCGAGGCTATCGAGCAGACTCCTGTCACCTACGACCTCATCTACCAGTTGCCATGGATGGGCGAGAAACCCAATGTGGATGATTGGATCAAGAACTATGCAACCGCACGCTATGGTGTGGAAAACAGCGTGGTCCAGGAAGCTTGGGAATTGCTCCGCCAGGGTCCCCTGAACTATGGTGCCGATGCCATCCAGGGTCCCGTGGAGGATGTTTGGGCTGCTCGTCCCAATCTGGATGCCAAACCTTCAAGTTTCTGGGGCAAGACCCTGAATCATGCAGGTGGCACATATACAAAGGCCCGCCGTCAGATGTTGATAGATGCAACATACAAGTTGCTGAGCCAGGAGAATGAAATTGGCGATGACGCTGTGTTCCAAAGCAACTATAGCTATGACCTTGTTGAATTTGGTGGCGCCGTGATGGCAGACTATGCTTACGACTTGTTGCTGGGCATCAAGGCTGCCAAAAATGCGGCTGGTGACAACTTTGCAAATGATGCCACCTATAAGGCCCGCCGCGATGCATTCCTGGCACTGATAGAGGATGTGGACAAGTTCAAGGGTACCAACTTGAACTTCCGCCTGGGCAAGTGGACACAGGAGGCCCGCGATGCAGCCAAGGAGGTAACAGACGCCACATCAGCAACTCCCGACTGGTACGAGTATAACAATGCCCGCACCATCCTGACAACATGGTCTTCTCCCGGTACCAACCTGAACGACTATTCCTATCGTTCTTGGCAGGGCCTGATGAAGGATTTCTACCTTCCACGCTGGAAGTACTATTTCGATCATGGTTGCACCGATGGCGAATACAAGTTCTTTGAGTGGAACTGGGCGCATGGCATGGAGCATGCTGTTGGTCAGACAGCTATCAGCACCACTGCTTTGACAGAGGGTCAGTCTGGTCATACAGACAGCTACACCCGCGAGCCAGAGGGCAACACCGTGGAGGAGGCCAAGAAGCTCCTGAACAAGTACATCATCCCTGTAAAGGTTAATGGCAGCACATACTATGCTTACCGTGGTCTGGACAACGATCTGGCCAGCATTGCCACCATTCCTGCAAGTGCAGGCACGACTGTAGACTTGACTCCATACTTCGGCCAGATTACCGGTATCAGTTCTTTCGAATGTGATGCCGTTGATGGCGAGGTTAGCGACATGAGCAAGGTGGCTATCAAGGCAAATGTTGCCGATGGTGCGCACAAGGCCACCATCACCCTGGAGGATGTCACAAAGCTGACATTCTACTTCTCGGTGAACCCAGGCTACAATGGCGTGTATACTATCAACTACAAAGATGGGAGCGAGAATGGTGCTCCTGTCTTTGTGGGATACAACGAGGACACGGACAATGCTGGCAATGTGGGCTACAAACTGATTGCAGAGGGAACCTACAAGCCTTCTGCTGAAGGCGACAAGTTCTTCACCATCACACCTTCGGGCAGCGGTTATGCAATCTCGGCCCAGGGCAAGTACCTCAAGGCTCCCAACCTTGGCGCATGGAACCACCTGATGTTCTCGGACAATGGTACTGATGCGGGAATCTACATCATCGAAGAGGTAGAAAACGGTGTTTTCAAGTTGCGCAATCCAAGCACAGCCGACGACATCAAGTATATTAACGATTATGACAAACTTGTGTTTGGCAACGACAAGTCCGACAAGGACAACCTTGCCACTTTCACCATCAGCGAGGCAACGTCCTATCCCCTCGCCATCACCTCTGCAGGCATGGCAACTCTCTGTCTGCCCTTCAATGTGACTTTGCCAGAAGGTATGCTCGCATACGACCTTTCTGCAGAGAATGTTGCAAGTGCTGAGGCAGAAGGGGAGTACACCGCTACCATGAAGCTGGTTGCCACTTCTGGCGAGACCTTGAAGAAGGGCACTCCAGTAATAATCAAGGCAAATGAAGGTAGATATAGCCTTCCCATCACCATGTCGGATAATGGCGCCAAGACCTCCCTTGCCGGTTCTTTGCTTCGTGGCAACTTTGTTGAGCAGAACTTGACTCAAGGTGTTACTACCAAGAAGTATATTTTTGGTAAACCAGAAGGACACGATGTTGGCTTCTACCTTATGGACGAATCTGGCACTATCGGTGCCAACAAGTGCTGGATGGAATGGACCGTTCCTGCTGGTCAGGCAGAGGTTCGCTCCTTCGTAATTTCCTTTGACGATGCAACTGGCATATCCGACATCATTCCCGAAACAAGGGAGAACAGCACACACCTTATATATAATGTTGGAGGCCAGCGCCTGAATAAGCCTCAAAAGGGCCTGAATATTGTCAACGGCAAAAAGATTATATATTAACTGACAAGCATAAAGGACATTAGGAATATGAAGAAGATATATTGCAAACCAGTTGTGGAAGTGCACGAAGTAGCACTATGCGGAATTATTGCCAGTTCTATTTCCGTTGGTGTTTACAACGATTCGCTCGATGCCGGCCAATCCCTTTCCCGCGACGGCGGCACACACAACAGCACGTGGGACTTTGATTGGTAGGCTAAGCATGCCTTAATAGGCATAGTATTAATACAAAACGCCTCGCAACTGTACTTGCTCACAGTTGCGAGGCGTGATGTTTTTCACTTTTTCTTTTTTGGTTTGCGTCGTGCCCAGCCTTCTTCGGCAAAGTCGGGCATATCGCCTTTGAGAGGACTTGTGTCAGGATGCAGGAACTTCATCCAGTCGTCCTTGGTATAGTGGTGCTGCTGGGGAGAGTCCTTCTGTGCAGAACGCTTGGCAGATGGGCGCTTAATGGAGGTTTCAGTTTTGCGTCCTCCTCTTTCTCCTTTCTCCTTTCTTCTTTCTCCTTTTTCCTTTCCTCTTTCTGCATTGACTTTAGCCCCTCCGGGCGTCGACCTTCGGTTCTCCTTTCTGCTTTTCTGCCTTTCCCCTTTGTCGTTCTCTGTCTTGTCGGCAACATCGCAAACAACACTGCGTCCCTTTACGGTCACTCCGTGCTTCATGGCCTTGATGACATCCTGCGCCTGCTCCGATGCTACCTCCACGAAGGTGAAACTCTTCATGAGGTCTATCTTGCCAACCTCCACCTGCATGCCCTTGGTGCTGCGGTTTATGAGTCCGATGACCTCCTTGGCGTAGAAACCGTCTATTTTGCCCACGTTGAGGAACAGGCGGGTATAGCCCTCTTCTGCCTGGCGTGGGCCCTTTCCGCCGCGCTTTGAACGGTCGGCACCATTGCCGCCCTTGCTTTCCTTTACCTCCTCTATCTCTGGTGCATCGGCATAATAGGCAAGGAAGCGTCCGAACTCGCGGCTTACAATGCGCTTGATCAGTTCCTCCTTGTCGAGCCATTCCCAGCGACGTACCACTTCGGGCATGACATCGGCAATCTCCTCTTCCATGACATCAACGCGTTCGATGTCGTCTATGACACGGTAGAGTTGCTTCTGGCAGATGTCCTTGCCAGAGGGTAGGGTACCACGCTCAAACTGCTTCTGTATGGCTTTTTCTATAATGCGTATCTTGCCCTTCTCGCGCACGTGCACTATGCTGATGCTCGTGCCTTTCTTGCCGGCACGGCCTGTGCGTCCGCTTCGGTGGGTGTAGTTCTCGGTGTCGTCGGGCAGACCGTAGTTGATGACGTGGGTAAGGTCGTTCACATCCAGGCCGCGTGCAGCCACATCCGTGGCCACCAGCAATTGTGTGCGGTGCTGGCGGAACTTCTGCATGGTCAGGTCGCGCTGCTGCTGGGAGAGGTCGCCATGCAAGGCATCGGCATTGTAACCGTCCTGTATCAGTTTGTCGGCTATCTCCTGTGTCTCCATGCGTGTGCGGCAGAAGACGATGCCATAGATGCGGGGGTAGTAGTCCACAACACGTTTGAGGGCAAGGTATTTGTCCTGCGCTCGCACCATATAGTATATATGGTTAACGTGTTCGGCACCTTCGTTGCGCGAACCCACCTGTATCTCCTTTGAATTCTTAAGATATTGGCGTGCTATGGCCTCTATCTCCTTGCTCATCGTGGCAGAGAAGAGCAGTGTCCGATGCTCCTCGGGAATGCCGCCAAGGATTTCGTTCAGGTCCTCCTGGAATCCCATTGTGAGCATTTCGTCGGCTTCGTCAAGTACAACATTCCTCACGGTGGAGAGGTCGGCAGCACCGCGCTTCATCAAGTCGATGAGGCGACCGGGGGTTGCCACCAACACGTTGATGCCACGCTTCAGGGCGCGTATCTGTGCATCTATGCTTGTACCTCCATACACGGGCAGGATGTGTACTCCCTCGGAATGCTTGGAGAATCCCTCCAGGTCGTCGGCTATCTGCAGGCAGAGTTCTCGGGTGGGAGCAAGTATCAGTGATACAGGATGCATGGGCGCCCCTTCCGTAAGCTGCACTATGGGCAGACCGTATGCCGCAGTCTTGCCGGTACCGGTTTGTGCCAGTGCCACAAGGTCGCCTTGCCATCCGTCCTCGTCTCCATTGCCTAAGAGTACGGGTATTACCGCCTCCTGAATGGGCATGGGGTATTCGTAACCTTGCTCGCCTATGGCTTGCAGAATTCTCTCGTTTAGTCCTAATTCTTCAAATGACTTCATTGGAATCTCTTATTCCTATTCTTTTAGTAATTTATATACTCACACATCAACTCCTCGCATCAGCGCCAGTCGCTAAACTCTAAACCCTAGACTCTACACGTTAAACGTATAGACGTTGGATTTCATCCTACCTTTACTCGTCAAGGCAGACATCAAGCAAGCTTGCTCTGCTCTTCTGACTTAACGTAAACGTTTGTTTCCTTCTGCTTGAATCCCATTTTGCGGTACAGGGCATTTGCCGCCACACGAGTCGGTTTGGAGGTCAGTCCAACCTTGTATGCCTTGCCGGTATTGCGCAGGTGTTCCAATGCGGCCTCCACCAACTTCCGGCCGAGGCCTGTGCCCTGACATTCGGGCAAGACAACGACGTCCTCTATTGTAGCGTGGCGCCCTGTAGGGATGGTAAAGCAGCACACCGTGGTCATGCCCACTATGCGTCCTTCCGCATTGCGTGCCACAAACAGGCAGGAGTCCTCCTTGGCTATGACCTCGTCAATTATCTCCCTGTTGGCCTTGCACGAGGTGGAGAGCACGCTAATCAAAGTTTCTATCTGACGGAAATCCTCGTCCGTACAGAATGTCAGTCGGGTTATTTGCATAATTATCTTATATTTGAAATGAGAAATGAGAAATCAGAAAGGAGAGATTTTATGAAGTGAGAGATTGTTTCTCCTCGTTCGAAAGGATAAATTTTTACGAAATGAGAATTCGTTTCTTCAATAGCGCAACATTTCTCATTTGTCATTTGTCATTTCTTATTTCTTATTTCTGCTTTCTCCGTTCTGCTTTTATTGTTCAAATTCTCTTTTGCTGTTTTTATGCTTGAAACTAATAGGGAAATTAGTTCATTCAGATCAGAATGGAGTGAGTCATACATCTGTCGGTCAATTATATCACTCTCGAAGAAAAGTTCCAACCAATAGTCAGTCTCATTGGCCTCCTTGAGTGCAATTTGCATCTTGCTAATGAAGTCGGCCTTGCTCTGAGCATTGATACATTCGTGTAAGTTTGCACCAATACTTGTTCCGCTACGCAATATCTGCTTCGATAGCACACGCTCTTTCTTCTCGTTTTGCAAGAATTGTGTGAACTTCACTATGCGTACCGCAAACGCTTTCGCCTTAATATGTGCAACACTATTTCTCATTTCTCCTTTCTCATTTAATCCCGCTTTGCGGTCTTGACTTTGCTCCCGCTTGGCTGAATCAAGGTAGGCTTGCCTCTGCTCTCGCTTACTCGCAAAGTTCTGCTTTCTCATTTCTGCTTTAATCCCGCTTTGCGGTCTTGACTTTGCTCCCGCTCGGCAATTCAAACAAGTTTGATTGCTCTCGCTTACCCGCAAAGTTCTCCTTTCTCCTTTCTCCTTTCTCCTTTCTGCTTTCTCCTTTCTCCTTTCCTCCTGCGTACCATGCCAGTATGCCGGCGCACAGGACGGACAATATGGCAACCATGCTCCATGCCATGCCATTGCCTCCGAAGGTGTCTACAAGGCTGTATTCCTTCACCTTGTCGCCAAGCAGCCATACCTGCAGGCATGCCACTGAGTTGTTGAGGACATGCAGGATGATGGGCCATATTATATTTCCGCTACGCCAGTACAGTATGCCCAGCATTATGCCCATGGCAGCGGCAAAGAACACCTGCGCAGGGTTCATGTGCATCAGGCCGAAGAGTACGGCACTTACGAGGATGGCGGTTGGGACGCTGCTGTTGCGTCTGAGCATATGCCCCATGATGCCCCAGCGGAACATTATCTCTTCGCCCAGTGGCGCGCCAATGGCAATAGCCAGCATGCCCCATGGTTCGCGGCACATATCTATCATCTGTTCCTCTAAGATATTGGGCAGAGCCAGCAGTTCGCTGAGCAAATCCAGCGCTATGGCGCCGAGGATGCATCCGCCGAGGGCTATAAGGCTTCGTTTCCATGGAGTGCTGGAGGGCACGAAGTTGCTTTTGAGATAAAGGCTTCGGCGGAAAAGAAACAGGCAGGAGAGCGCCATAAGCACATTGCATGCAAAGGTGGCTATGCCCATAAGTTGCGCATCAAATACCCTGTTCGAGACATTGTCCAGCAGGTTGCCCCCACCGCTAAACATCTGAACGAACAGTACGACGAGTCCTGCCATTGCCTGGAACAGCAGGAAAAGAAGCAAGGCCAGAAGAGGGCGCTTGAGAATGACAAGGAATCTGTTCATGATAGGTTGACTATTAAGTCCTCTCGGTGGAGGCACGGGCATATCTGCCCAC
>JAEIGA010019457.1_pt1 | contig 10356 bp, 9 predicted proteins | sample 9270691 | NCBI WGS metagenome assembly JAEIGA01 (sample SAMN17057246, study PRJNA624740) | gut metagenome | biome: biome; isolation source: fecal sample | host: Bos grunniens | place: China: Xizang | collected 2019
CGGACAGCGACGGGTACTACACGGGCGAAACGGCGATAGGGTACGGCGAACCTGTGGAGTGCAAGGCGAATATCTCACCGGCAACCGGGCAAAGCAACGTGGAGATGTTCGGCAATCTCACGGACTATGACCGGGTGATCGTGTCCGACGATACCACGCTTCCCATCGACGAAAACACGGTGCTGTTCATCGACAAGACGCCTATCAACGGCGCGGACGGATATGACTACATCGTGCGGAGAGTGGCGAAGTCCCTGAACAGCGTCGCAATTGCAATCCAAAAGGTGAACGTTTCTCCCCCGGAAAGCGAGTGACGGGCCGTGGAAATTACGGTGAATGGAATTGGCGGGCTTCAACGGATGCTCCATCGGGTACAGCGGCTATCCGACCTTGATCGAAAGGTCAAGGAAGTAGCGGACCGATTGTGCCAGATCGGGGAGCCGATTATCCGTCAGGTACATGGGCACCATGCCGACGATATCCACACGGAGCCGACGAAGAACGGCTACAAAATCGTTGCTTCCGGCCAGGATGTAATGTTTATCGAATTTGGCGCTGGTGAGGATGCCGGAAGCGAAAACGCAAATTATGACGCGGTTCCAGAGTTTGCCCGGCCAGGAACGTGGTCAGAGGCCCATCAAGGCGAATATTGGCGCACGGGTGGACCAGGAAATGGCTTTTGGCACTTTGGCGGACAAGTGTTCAGAACTGTGCCGCCGACCCCGGCCTTTTACTACGCCTACGAGTATATGGCACAGAATCTGCCGCGAATAGCAAGGGAGGTGTTCGGAAACGGCTAAATACACGAACAACGCCATATTTACCGCTATCCGGGCATCGGTGCTTGAAGCGGTTTCCACGGCGAAAGTGACACAGACCTATTCCGCAACTCCGGCACAGTTCCCTACCGTCTTTGCGCGAGAAATCGGGCGGTTTACCCCGGCACAGGCCGCAACGATCAGCAATGCGCAGGACATATACGAAACCACATGGGAAGTCCAGATATTCAGCAACTTGCAGTCCGGGGCGAAGGAACAGGCGTACAGTCTTATGAACGCCGTCAAGAGCGCCCTGCGCAGACTGTACTTTGTGGAAACAATGGAGAATCCCATTGACCGAACAGATACGAAATACTACACCCTCGTTGCGCGGTTCCGGCGAATCATCGGCAGCGGGGAGGATATGCCGGAAATCTAATAAAAGGAGTAATGCCATATGGCTGGCGAAATCAGCTCTGCGGGTGTGAAAATCTATTACGCCCCGGAAAGCGCGGTTGATATCTGCCCAAGCTCTGGCTTCAAGGAGAAGGCCACTAGCGCGACACTGAATATCGCGGACTACGTTACGGGCATTTCCGGGCTTGGCGCGGATTACGATATGCTGGACGTTACGCCGCTCAGTGAAACATCCCGTCACCGTTTCGTGAAGGGCCTCCAGAACAACGACGGCAGCGTTGAGTTCAACGCGAACATCAATCCGACGAGCCGGGCCGATTGGGGGAAGATTGTTGCGGAGTTTGCGGCGCTGACGGGCGGCAAGTCCCTGTGGTGGGAGGTCATCCTGCCCGGAGACACGGACGGATTCTTCTTCCGGGGCGAACCGCTCCCCATGCGCTTCCCTGACGTGGAGGCCGGTTCTGCCGTACAGGGAGCGGTGCAGATCGTCGAAAACAAGTGTACGGGTTTTGCGACGAAAATCACGTCCTGACCCGGACGGAAAACAGAGGGCGGCGTATTTCGGTATGCCGCCCTAATTTCAAAAAATCGGAAAATTCTTTAATTACGCTTTGAATCATCAACGCGATTTTTGAAGATTTACGTTAGAAACGGAGAAACGCATGATTACCTTTACCGCTGACGGCAAGGATTACAAACTGGAAGTCACCGCCTTTACGCTCAAGCAGATGGAAAAGTCCGGCGTCAACTTCGCGCAGTTGGGGGAAAAGCTGCTGGGCGCTGAAACGCTCTGGAAGGGCCTCTTTATCGCGCATCACGGCACCGTGACGGACGCGAAGCGAATGGAAATCTATCACGCGCTGTCTGCCGTTGCGGACGGCGAGGAACAGGAATACGACGAGGACGGCAAGCCCGTGGACGCTCTGATGCTGGCCGTCGTGCAGGAATACGAAAAGGCGCTTGAAGGTCTCAAACGCGGCCAGGGAAACGTCGCCTGGAAGAAGACGTAAGCGGCGAAGCGTCTTTTTCCGAAATCGACCTGGATGCGCCGAAAAGCGAATACGGGAAATATCTCGATCTGATATGCCCGTACTATCTCATGTACGGGATGACCTACAATGAGTTCTGGTATGAAAGCCTTGACCGGCTGGAATGGTACTGGCAGAAACGGCAGTTTGAGATAGAGGCACGGAATCAAGAGCTGTGGCTGCAAGGGCTGTATATCAAGATTGCGATTGCCTCCGCGCTGGACAAAAAGAACAAATACCCGGAGAAACCGCAGCGCATCACTGAAATGACGGATGCGGAGAAGGACGCAGAGGCCAAGGCAAAGGTTGAAAAAATGAGGGCGCAGCTCATGGAGATCAAGCGCCGCTCCGACGAGAGAAACAAGAGAAAGGAGGCGTGATCGTATGACCGTTGAAAATCTGGAACTGAACGTAAAGACGAATATTACCAAAAGCACAACCGATAAAATCACGTCTCTTGCCGACGCCTTGGGAAAACTGGAAGCGAAAGCTGCTTCCTTGACCGGACTGTCCCATCTGTCTGATTTGGCTAATGCTATGGCCGCGATTTCCGGCTCTGGTGTGCGGGCGTCTGCATTTAGCGGACTGACTAAGGGCGTGGAGAATCTTTCCGCTGCGCTGAAATCCATTACAACTGACGATATCACGAACCTAACGCAGATTACCAACGCTCTCAGAAATCTTAATAACGTCAATCTCAGCGGACTCGGCAATGCGTCCAACATATCCAAAGCGGCGAACTCTTTGCACGAAACAGCAAAGGGTATTGATGATGTTGCTAATTCTGCGAAGAAAGCGCAATCGCCGCTCAGCAACTTCATCGGCTCCTTGAAGCGAATCGCTTTTTATCGCATTGTCCGTACAATCATCAAGGAAATCACGGAAGCGTTCAAGGAAGGTCTTGAAAACGCTTACGAATGGAGTAAAGCGGTTGGCGGCGATTTGGCACCGGCACTCGATAGAATAGCCACGGCATCCGCACAGATGAAAAATCAGATGGGTGCAGCATTAGGTGAATTGCTGATTACCCTTGAACCTTACATTGTCAGGCTCATTCAATTTGTTACGCAATTGGCGCAAGCATTCACTAGACTGTTCGCAATACTTGAGGGTAGGAGTGAATACCTCGTTGCCAATGAGGTTGCTACCTCTTGGAAGGAAGCTGACAAGGCAGCGAAGGATTACAAGCGCACTCTGTTTGGTTTTGATGAGATCAATCGCCTGAATGGACCTACAGGTGGCAGGAGTGATGGGGCAGACTATTCCAGTATGTTTCATTATGAACCCACGGGGTTCAACGGGTTTGATTTGAGCAAGATCAAGGCGTTCTTTGCCCCTTTGACTGACTGGATCAATGGTGCGATTGGTGAACTCGCCGCACTTGCGTCTGCTTTGGATTCCGTTTTTGGCAGGTCGTATCAGCTTGACCTTGAGTTTGGGTGGAACATAGACCCCATCCCCGTACTTGAGCCTGTGAAGCAATGGCTGGGTGATCTTGTCGCAAGTTCTCCGTATATCATAGAGCTTTTGTGGCAGATTGTGAGTCCCGTTCCTGTATTGCAGGAAATAACTATTGCTATGCAAAACGAATTAGGCATTCAGGAGGGTTCTTTTGCAAGAGCCTATGCTACCATTCGAGAGACAATTAATGGATGGGTAGACGCTTTTGGTAGAGCGACGGAAACCGTATTGGAACGGGCCGGGGCCTTGCGAGAGGGAATCGCAACCAAGTTTGGACAGGCTAAATCTGACATTTTCGTTTTTGCGGAACAGACTTTTGCGAGGGTTTCTGCGTGGGGGACTAGCCTCGTTCTCACTGCTAGAGCGTCCCTTGCCGGGTTTGTTGAAGCGGTTGGCTCTAAACTCAAATTAACGAGAGAAAACATTTCCATTTTCATTACTAGCACGACATTGGCTTTTTGGAGTTGGGCGAAGAGTGCTGCCGAGTCCGCGAGAGTTGGTTTCGGTAATATTGCGGAGAATGTATATCTTGGGCTTCAAAATGCCGCAGATAACATTGTGAGCTTTATTAACGGAACTGCACAGGGTTTTTGGGAGTGGGCTAAGTCCGGCGTACAGAGTTTTGCAGGATGGGCCGAGGGTGTTATTGATTCCGTGGTATCTGGCCTGAAGACGGCGTGGGAGAGTTTCAAATCCTTCATGAGTGCGACAGGACAGGCCGTTTCCGGCTGGTGGAGTGAGAATAAGAGTTGGGCGAAACCCGCTCTTGCTGTTGCTGGTGCGGCGGCAATTACGATAGGAGCCATTGCTCTTATTCCTGCAACAATGGGTACTTCGATGGGAGCGGCAGCGGCGGCGGTTCCCATGCTTGCTGGGGCCTTTGCTACAGGCGGTTTCCCCGATGAAGGGCAGATGTTTATTGCCCGTGAAGCTGGCCCGGAACTGGTGGGAACTCTTAATGGTCACACCGCCGTTGCGAATAACGATCAGATTGTTTCCGGCATTGCCTCTGCCAATGAAGGAGTGGTGACCGCCGTGTATGCAATGGCAAACCTCATCGTCAACGCCATTGACAGCAAAGACACGGACATCAACATTGACGGAGCATCTATGGCACGGGCTTTGTACCGTCCTATGCAAGTAGAAAGCAAGAGGCACGGGACTAGTCTTGTGTCTGTAGCTTCGATATAAGGGGGTTGTGATATGGTATTCCAAGTAAACGGCGTGGACATTACCCCCTACATTGCGTTCTCCGGGATCAAGTGGAGCCGGAATGATGTGGATGGCCCCAACGCCGGAAGAATGCAGAATGCTCAGATGGTGCGGGATAGGATCGCCACGAAGTACAGGTGGGATATCACTTGCCGTCCTCTGACCGCTACGGAACAGGCCACGCTTCTGACGCTCATTCAGCCGGAGTTTGTTTGGTTGACCTTCACTGACCCGCTTGATGGGGAGGTAAAGACAGCACAGTATTACTCCAACAACTTCCCCAGCACATACTTCATCCTCAGACCGAACGGCGAGGAAATTTGGACAGGGTTGGCGTTCCCACTTGTAGAGAGGTGAGGATATGCCGAATTACAGAGTAAGTCTATCCGGGTTGGATTTTAATGATGCGTCCAGTGTTGGGGGCAGTATAAACATTGCTACCAGTGTAGATGTCCCCGGTGCGGATCTGGTATCTGATACGTTCACGGTGATCGTGGATTTTGAATCCGGGGCGTGTGTACTGTTTTCCCCCGCCGATTATGACGGGGTGTTGACCGAGGATTTCTACCTTTTCGGCACAGCGGACGAGGTTACAGGTGATCTCACCACCACGCCCTATGGCACACCTATCAACCTGTATGACGGGAACAACTTGATCGGAAAGTTTTTTGTCCACGATGTGGCGCGGGTCGGCAAGACACACTACAAAATAAACGCCATGTCTGCTATTGGTTTTCTTGAAAACACTCAGCACATGGGCGGGGTATATATCAATAAGACCGTATCGCAGCTTATTGATGAGATTGTCGATGATGCCTTTGTGTATCAGATTAATGCCGCCGTTGCCGATCAGAGGGTGGCTGGTTGGCTCCCAATTGATACTGCGCGAAACAATCTCCACAAGCTCCTGTTTGCAATGGGCATTGCCGTTACCAAGGACGATGACGGGGATGTGGTGTTTACCTTCCTGTCGGGGGAATATCCCTATTCCGTGCCGGATGAGAGAATATATCTTGGCGGGAAGGTGGATTACAATGCGCTTGCCACTGCGGTTGCGGTGACGGAGCATTCCTTTTATCAGGGGCAAAGCACCCCTTCCGAGCAGATCTTCTCCAATGCTGGCGGCGTTGCTGCCAATAACCTGTTTGTTCCGTTTTCCGGCCCGTATTGGGATGTGCAGTCCTCCGACCTGACCATTGAGGAAGTGGGGGATAACTATGCCATTGTGAGCGGCGTTGGCACCCTGACCGGGAAGCCCTACATCCATGAAACCAAGGTCTACCAACAGCCGATCCCCGGAGCTACGGGAATTGTGCCGAATGTCGTGACTTCTGACAGCGATACTCTTATCAACTCCCTCAATGCCCTGAACGTGCTGGACAGGCTTGTGGCGTATTACGGATCGCGCAAAACAGTAAGTGCAGATATCATACTGGATTCCGAAAAAGCCGGGGACAGCATTACGTTTACGGACGCATTTGGTGATCCGGCCTCTGGCATCATCGCTCAGATGGACACGCTGATTTCCACCTTTGCAAAAGCTCAGTGCAAAATCATCACCGATTATACCCCCACAGGACAAGGCAATAGATACTCCAATCGAAAACTCATTGATATATCAGGCACATGGACGGTTCCTGCTGGAGTGACAGCTATCCGTATTGCCGTCATTGGTGGCGGTACTGGTGGAGCAGGAGGCTATGACGGGGAGATAGGGGCCGGAGATATCTACGACCCGGATTTTGGTGACTACGGGGATCAGCAATGGGTAATACATGACGAAGGCCCATTTCCCGCAGAATACTCTTGGTATCGGAACCAACCGCAGAAAAAAGGGGGTGCTGGTGGCACTCCCGGCAGTCCCGGTAAGATATATGTGATTGATGCCGCCGTCACTCCCGGCGAGGTCATCACCGCATCCCTTGGTGCTGGCGGGGCTGGCGGGGCAAGGAACGGTGTGGCAGGATCGGCTGGGACTGCCACCACGGTGTCCTCCACTAGCTTGGGCAGTATTTCCTCTGAATCCGGCGTAGTCACTCCACACGGGTATATGGATGTCTTTTCCGGTTATGCCTTTGGCATGATTGGCAAATCCGGGTACGATGGTGGGGACGGAGGTCAGACGGATGTTTTCAGCCTCCGTGGTGACAATGGATACGCTGGCCTTTCTGGTGGTGATGTACTGACCTACACAGGCGGTGCGGGTGGTGCTGGTGTCCGTGTCGATCAAGGGGGCGGTGATTGGGCTTATGCTTCTGGCGGCGGCGGTGGTGGTGCTGCTTATGGGCATAACGGCGGTGCTGGCACTGCCGGATCGTGTTCCGATACTGATGTTACTACTGGGTCTGGCGGCAATGGTGCTGATGCCGATCCTCCTACTCAAGCCTATTATGGATGCGGTGGTGACGGTGGAAATGGCGGCGGCGCTGGCGGCAATGCTGGTGCGGGTAGATTTGAAGGGATGTATCCTGACGATACCTACCACATTGGCAACCGTGGACAGGCCGGACAGGGTTCCGCTGGCGGTGCTGGCGGTGACGGTGCGGTGATTATCTATTACTGAGGTGACAATATGAGCAATCCGATTTACAGAAGCGTCTACAATGCAGCTCAGATCGAGGCCGCAATTGACAAAGGGCCGCGTGTCAACAGTGCGGGATTTTGGGAAGTCTGGAACGTAGAAACTATGGACTACGAATCCACGGGTGTGGGTGCTGGCGTAAAGCCCCCCACCGTGGTGACGCAGGTCAGTCAGATGACTAATCACGGGTATATCTATATCTACGAGGGCAGCGAGGATGGTTATACCCCCGGCTACTTCTATTACTGGAACGGCAGCGCGTGGACGGCTGGTGGTGCGTACCGGGTAGCCGCCACCGACCCCACCTTGTCCGTTGCCGGAGCCGCCGCCGATGCCAAGGCCACAGGTGAGTTAAAGAGCGCATTTGATACATTTGTGATCGAAAATGATACAGAGCTTGGAAACATTCCATTCTCTCCATCCGGAAGTTTGAAAGCAGAGAGTGGTGGAGTAGTCGCCACTTATATTGCTGGAACGTTTTCACTGTCAGGTACTCTTACGAGTAATCGTGTGCTGCGGCTTACAAACACTCTTTCGTTCGGCTCATCTACCAATGCATCAACTTGGGATGACGGAATCCAGTTAGACGAAGGTGCGTACTATGAAGTGGTATCGACGATCACCGACGGAAGCATTGCTGCTGACGATGATATCTATGCCATCGCGGCAAGCGTGTACACGTTGGGCAGTAGTACATCTCTGGGCGAAGTAAAACGAAATGGGAATACCTGTGCCAGACGGTTTATTGCACCGGCAGGCAAAGTCAATATCGCACTCTTCTTGAACAAAAACAGAACATATGCCTGTTACGGTTATGTGATGCTGAAAAAGGTGGATAGGGTAAGTGATATAGATTCGCAGCTTGCTGTCGCGGAAGGAAAGATAAATACACTGTCTAATGATATTTCGTTCAGTGTAGGCGGTCACTTTACCGGCGTAGACAGTACGCTGACAGCTCAATATTGCGAAGGCGTTTTTTCGCTTGATGGAGTTAACACTTCGCACAATAGTGTCCTGCGAATGACAAAAGAGAGCTACTATGGTACGTCTGCAATAACATGGGATGACGGTATTCAGCTAGAAGAGGGGAAAACATACACTGTTACTGTGACTTGTTTTAGTGGTTCTAGGTCTGGTGAATCTGAAACAATTAGTGTATCGGTATATAAAATCGGCACGACTTCAACGATCGGTACGGGTGTATCTACCGGCAAAGTCTACACGAGAACTTTTGTTGCCCCGGCAGAAAAGGTGAATATAGCGTTATACATCGTGAAAGATACCAGCTTTGAAGATTTCAGAGGCTATGTTGTCTTGCAGAAAACCGAGCCAACAACGGAAATAGAGGCTTATTTTTACGATGAAATGCAATCGACCATAAACAAAGTCATTGAAGAGACAACGGAGCCGTGTATCAAATTCCTGTTTCTGACAGATGCGCACAGATTTCTTGCAAATCAGTACCAGAATTATCCCCAGACTGCGAGAAATATTGAGTATTTTGCGAAACATGTACCCTGTGATTTTATCGTTAACTGTGGCGATGTGATCGAAGGAGATCAGGCGAAAGCGACATCTCTGGATTACAGCCGCGACAGCACACAGCTGTTGGCTGCTGCAGGTTCAGAATATTTCTTTGCGGTGGGTAATCACGATTGTAACAGATATTCCAGCGATGCAGCGGATTTGTTTTCGATGGAAGAGATGTTCAGCGCATATCTGTATAGAACAAGGAATGTCGTATTCAACTCCGCATCCGGCTATACGGACTACTACTATGACGTGCCAAATATGGGTGTGCGAATCATCGTGCTAAATTCGTGTTATCACATAAATGGACAAACTTACAGTTTCGCAACGGGGACTACAGCATGGCTTTCAAATGCTCTGAATACAAATTCGGCAGTAATTATATTGAGCCATGTATCACCATACGCAGCACACGTTGCCGATAACAAGGTAGCGGACAAGCGAGGAGATATTGCACCGCTGATCAATAGCTTTATATCTAATGGGGGTAAGATTGTGCTTTTGACGGGGCATTCCCATGTAGATGCTGAATTCATTGATCCGTGCGTTGAGATTACTCAGGCTTGCACAAAATTCACCCCAGCCAATACATCCTCATCTATCTATTCCGTTATAGATGGCGAGATTGACGGCATTAAATCTCCATCCAAAACAATAGGCACATATACTGAAGATCTGTGGAGCATATGCATATACAAGCCGGTATCCAACGAGTTCGATATGATACGCTTTGGCGCTGGAACAGACAAGTTTGTTCACTGTAGCGCTATCAGCGAAGGAACCGTAACGACAAAGCTGACCGGCACGATCATATGGAGTACAACTAATGAAGCTGTTGCCACGGTTTCTGATGGCACCATTACAAGAGTGGGCGCGGGAAAGTGCGCCGTGCTGGCAAAAGACGAGGACGGCAACATCGAAGTGTGGGTCGTTGTAATGACCTGATTGGACACTTTAACGCACGTCAGAGGGGAGGGAGAGCATGAGCGTAGAGGCCGTGATCGCCGTTGCCCGGAGTGACTTGGGGTACAAGGAGACGGGCAACAATATCACCAAGTATTGGGAGGCATACGACCCGTCCTTCCAAGGCCAGCCGTGGTGTGTTTCCTGTCAATGGGATTGGTTCAACCGCGCCGGGGAAGCTGCGGCTTTCATGGGCGGTGGGAAGACCGCATCCTGCGGTATCCTCCTACGCTGGTATCGGGAGATGGGGCAGACAGTTCCAGTCCAACTTATCCAGCCGGGAGATATCCTTATCCTGGACTTCTCCGGGCGAAAGGCTGACACCCAGCATTGCGCTCTTGTGACTGAAGTTGGCTGGGTATCTCACGGGATCGTGGGCTGGGTCAAGACCATCGAGGGCAACACC
>JAEIGA010019458.1_pt1 | contig 10355 bp, 9 predicted proteins | sample 9270691 | NCBI WGS metagenome assembly JAEIGA01 (sample SAMN17057246, study PRJNA624740) | gut metagenome | biome: biome; isolation source: fecal sample | host: Bos grunniens | place: China: Xizang | collected 2019
AAGACGAATAGATTTCACAATTGAAGAAAAGTATGACGGTAAGCGTGTTGTTGACTTTCTTAAAGGCAAGGCAAAGGCTTCAGCACGACTTATTACAAAGCTTAAGCACGACTACGACGGAATTATGCTCAATGGTGTGCACACACGCACAATCGACCTTTTGAAAACAGGTGACACACTTTCAATCACCTTACCTGTTGATAAGGAGGAGCAGACAAACGCTGTTGAGCCTTTACCTTATCCGTTAAAGGTTTTTTACGAGGATGAGGATTTGCTGATAGTTGATAAGCCTGCAGGACTTCCTTTACATCCGTCACACAATCACCAGGGTGACACCCTTGCAAATGCTGTTGCTTATCATTTACAGCAACAAGGAAAATCCTCTGTATTCCGTTCAATCGGTCGTCTTGACAGAGGCACATCAGGTATTGTTGTATGCGGGCTTAACCGATTTGTCACAGGCATATTAAACGGTAATATATACAAGGAATATATGGCAGTTTGTGATGGCATTTATGAAGGAGAAGGCATTATCGACAGACCTATCTACCGTCCTGACCCAATAAAGACTTATCGTACAGTTGATAAAAGAGGAGAATTTGCTCTTACTGAATGGAAAGCGATTTCTCATTACGATAACAAGACACTTTTGCGAATTCATCTGCAAACAGGCAGAACACATCAAATCAGAGTGCATTTTGCATCCCTTGGCACACCACTTGTAGGTGACACAATGTATGGCACACCGAGAGATGATATTTCACGTCAGGCTCTTCATTGCTGTTATTGTAAATTTACACATCCGGTTACAAAGGAAATAATTGAAATCGAGTCACCATTACCGGAAGATATTGCACAATTTGTTAAATAAGTAATTCTTGATATACTATAAGTTATGTGGTATAATAATTGTGAGTTAATTTGAATTTTACGTATATTGGCTTTTGTTTTGCCAATACTGAAGGTGATTAAATGAGTGAAGTTAAGGATTATGTAGTTTATCCTGATGACATTAAAATATATGTTCCACCTACAGTACCTGAAAAGCAACGTGGTTTTTATAAAAGCCTTGCTTCGGGTCTTTGTTCAGCTATTTCAAAGGTTGCTATCCGTGGTGGCAGTACTATTGAGAAAATCAATATGGACGGCTTAAAGCCACCATATATTATCCTTTCAAACCATACACAGTTTGCTGACTTCCTCGTAAGCTTCAGAGCTGTTCGTCCGTTCAAATTCAATAATATTGCAACTATTGACGGATACGTTGGCATGTCAGGTATTATGGAAAAGCTTGGTTGTGCTTGTCACAGAAAATTCACAACCGATATCAGCCTTATCCGTGCTGTTCACAAGGTGCTTCATGAATACGGTGATATTCTTTATATGTATCCTGAGGCAAGATATTCAAATTGTGGTACAACATCATACATTCCTGACGTTGTTGCAAAGCTTGTTAAGAAAAATAAAGTGCCGTTGGTTACTATGATTCACAACGGAAATTATCTTAACGCTCCATTCTGGGACTTCCGTCAATACAGAAAGGTGCCTTTCCACGCCACAATGAAGCAGGTGCTTACTGCACAGCAGGTTTCAGAAATGACTGTTGACGAAATCAATGAAGTAATTCACCGCGAAATGTATTACGATGATTACAAATGGCAGAAGGAAAACGACATCAGAATCACTGAAAGCTTCCGTGCAGACGGTCTTAATAAAATCCTTTACAAATGCCCTAACTGTATGACAGAGGGTAAAATGGTTGGTAAGGGAATTCACTTAACTTGTGAAGAATGTGGAAAGCAGTGGGAAATGACAGAGCTTGGTGAAATGAAAGCGTTCGAGGGTAAAACCGAATTTTCACATATTCCTGACTGGTATGAATGGGAAAGAGAATGTGTCCGCAAGGAGCTTCTTGATGGTACATACAAATTCGAAGATGATGTTCACATTCATTCTTTGCCTGGTGTTGAATTTATTGATTTAGGTGAAGGTAAGGTTACACATGACCTTGAAAACGGATTTGTAGTTACAGGTCATTACAACGGTCACGATTTCAGAATTCAGCGACATACAAAAACTCTTGACACGCTTCATATGGAATTTTTATACAAAAAGCTTAATAAAACTGATAACTTTGACGTTTCCGTTAAGGATGACTCATTCTATTGCATACCAAGTAAAAAAGACGTTGTCTTAAAACTTATGTTCGCAACAGAAGAGGCATACAAAATCTATAAGGAAGATTCAAGTAAATAAAAGCATGAATAATAAACCATATTTTGAAGATATGATTAACTATCCTGAAAATACAAAAAAATATGATTTATCAAAACCACCTGTGAAACAGACTGAAAATGTTGTACGGCTTATTCATCTGTTGTCACGGGTGTTGCTTTCTTTACTCCGAAAAGGTCACAAAATTGAGAAAATTAATATGGAAGGCTTAAAGCCACCCTATATTCTTCTTTCCAACCATATGCAATGGATGGATTTTCCAATTCTTTTTGATGCCACATATCCTGAAAAAGTAAATATTGTTGGTGCAAATCATGTATATTATAAAACCCCTTTTATCCTTGAAAAAGCAGGATGTATGTGCACAAGAAAATTCACAGCCGATTTATCTCTTGTAAAAAACTGTCACAAGGTTTTACAGGAATATGGTGATATTTTCGCTATGTTTCCTGAGGCGAGATATTCTCCCGATGGTACACAATCTGTTCTCCCTCCTGCTATCGGTAAGCTTGCAAAAAAAAATAAAGTTCCCGTGGTAATTCTTAAAAATCACGGAAACTTTTTAAATCAGCCCTTCTGGTCACATTTCAAATTCAGGAAAGTTCCTTTTTACGCAACGATGAAGCAGATTATTACTGCTGAGGAAATTGAAAAATTAAGTGTTGACCAGATAAATCAGATTATCGAAAAGGAATTTCAGTACGACGATTACAAATGGCAAAAGGATAACAATATCCGAATTACTGAAGAATATCGCGCCGACGGACTTCACAAAATTCTTTACCAATGCCCACATTGTATGACAGAAGGTAAGATGATAAGCAAAGGAAGTAAGCTTACCTGTGAGCATTGTAAAAAACAATGGGAAATGACAGAATTAGGTGAATTGAAAGCACTTAATGGTGAAACCGAGTTTTCACATATTCCTGATTGGTACAGATGGGAAAGAGAAAATGTCCGTAAAGAGCTTCTTGACGAAAAATATAGTTATTCCGATGAGGTTCAGGTTTATGGTTTTCCGGGAATTAATAAATATTTCAATCTTGGTATGGGCAAAATCACTCACGACCTTGAAAATGGTTTTGTGCTGACGGGACATTACAATGGTAAGAATTACAAAATTCAAAAGCCTGTCTCATCTCTGTACAGTTTGCATATTGAGTATCAATTCAGCCACCTTAAGGGTGTTGATTGTTTTGAGTTACCAACTAAAAACGATTCAATCTACTGTATTCCAACGAAAAAAAATATGGTTACAAAGCTTGCTCTTGCAACAGAGGAAGCGTACAAAATTGCAAAAGAAAACGGTAAGGATTAATTCCCTACCGTTATTTTTTTCTATATATCAGAAAGTCAAAATGGATTTCAGTTGTAAATCCATTATTTTTTATAATTTTTTCTTCTGCACCCAATTCCGTTTTAAAATAGTATGGTGTCATTTTGAATAGATTTACTCCCATTTCACCATCTACTGTGATTTCTTTTTGCACAGAAATTCTGTCAACAAACTGAAATCCATCATATTCCGTGTGCTTTTCATCGTTTTCATAGGTGCTTTCGTAAAGCAATTCCTTTAATCCCATAAGATGTCTTTTACCGGGCACTGCATAAATCATATACCCGCCTTTTTTGAGAATTCTTGACATCTCAGCTTCCACCATCGGTGCAAAGATGTTTAAAGCAAGGTCAAAGCTTTCATCCACAAGTGGCATATTAAAACAACTACCTACAGCATATTTATTTTTCTTGTACTTACCTGCTGCAAAACGGATTGCTTCCTTTGAAATATCAAAGCCAAACAATTCGTAGCCAATTTTTAATCTTTCGAGGATTCCGTTATAATAACCTTCACCACAGCCACAATCAGCAATGGATATTTTTTGATTATTTGCAAAAATCGAATCAATAATTTCTACTAATTTATCTGCAAAGCAATGGTAATAGTTACCTTCAAGGAAAGCACGACGAGAAAGCACCATATCCTTTGAATCACCGGGATTATCAGAGTGCTTTTTGTTTGCAGGAAGCAAATTCACATATCCCTGCTTTGCAATATCAAAGGAATGATTGTTTTCGCAGATGTATGCCTTACCCTCAATATTCAATTTTGATTTGCAAATAGGACAAATGAACATAAAATCACCAAAATTAAAATGGTGAAGGAATCCCTCCACCACCTACGGTGGTCCCCCTCCCTTTGACAAGGGAGGCAAAACCACTACCATTATAGTTTATTTAGCAACGATATTAACAAGCTTACCCTTAACGTAGATTTCCTTGATAATATTCTTGCCTTCAAGCTCTGCTGCAACCTTTTCGTCAGCCTTTGCTGCTGCAATAGCGTCAGCCTGTTCAATATCAGCAGCCACATTGAGCTTTGCACGGATTTTACCGTTAATCTGTACAACGATTTCGATTGTTTCGTCAATGCACTTTGCTTCGTCGTAAGTTGGCCATTCACCATCAGCAGCCATCATCTTACCGTAACCACAAGCTTCCCACAATTCTTCTGTAACGTGAGGAGCAAATGGGTTAACAAGGAGAAGGAGTGCTTTAAGCTCTGCCTTATTGATTGAGCCCTTTGTATAAATAGCGTTGAGAAGAGTCATAAGTGCTGCAATAGCAGTGTTGTACTTAAGTGCTTCGATATCTTCTGTTACCTTCTTGATTGTCTTATGGAATGAAGATGAAAGCTCTTTTGAGAATTCGTCACCGTCAACGAGGATTTCCTGTAAGTTCCAGATTCTGTCAACAAATCTCTTACAACCCTTAACTGAATTTTCTGACCAAGGAGCAGCCTGCTCATAGTCACCCATAAAGAGTACATAAGTACGAAGAACGTCAGCACCGAATACATCAACAACCTCGTTAGGGTCAATAACGTTACCACGTGATTTACTCATCTTAACACCGTCAGGACCGAGAATAAGACCCTGTGCAGTTCTCTTTGCATATGGTTCTGCGTGTGGCACTGCACCGATATCATAAAGGAACTTATGCCAGAAACGAGAATAGATAAGGTGACGAGTAACGTGCTCCATACCACCGTTGTACCAGTCAACAGGCATCCAGTAGTTAAGCTTATCCATATCAGCAAGACATTCATCATTATGTGGGTCGATGTATCGAAGGAAATACCATGATGAACCTGCCCACTGTGGCATTGTGTCAGTTTCTCTCTTTGCATCTCCACCACATTTTGGACACTTGCAGTTTACGTATGAATCAATCTTTGCAAGTGGGCTTTCACCGTCTGTACCGGGAGCAAAGTTTTCAACATCAGGAAGTCTTAATGGAAGCTCTTCATAAGGCACAGCAACCATACCACACTTGTCACAATGAACAATAGGAATTGGTTCACCCCAATAACGCTGACGGTTAAATGCCCAGTCCTTCATCTTGTACTGAACACCGCCTTCGCCGATGCCCTTTTCCTGTAAGAAATCAATCATCTTTGCGATTGAATCCTTCTTGTTATCAATACCGTTAAGGAAATCAGAGTTAACCATTTCACCGTCACCTGCATAAGCAGCTTCGTTAATGTCTCCACCCTTGATAACCTCGATAATGTCAATACCGAATTTCTTTGCGAAGTCGTAGTCACGGTCATCGTGTGCAGGTACAGCCATAATAGCACCTGTACCGTAGCCCATCATAACGTAGTCAGATATGTAAATAGGAATATCCTTACCGTTTACAGGATTCTTTGCAGTAACGCCTGCAATCTTAACACCTGTCTTTTCCTTTACGAGCTGTGTACGTTCAAACTCTGTCTTCTTAGCACACTCTGCTCTGTAATTAAGGATTTCGTCCATATTTGTAATCTTGTCAGCATACTTATCGATAATTGGATGCTCAGGAGCCATAACCATAAATGTTACGCCAAAAAGAGTGTCAGGACGAGTTGTGTAAATCTTCAACTCTTCAGGAATTTCGTTAAGGTTGAAGTTAACGAAAGCACCTCTTGACTTACCAATCCAGTTAACCTGCTGAAGCTTGATATTAGGAAGGTAATCAACATCATTAAGACCTTCAAGAAGCTTGTCAGCATACTCTGTAATTCTTAAGTACCAAACGTCCTTTGACTTCTGAACAACGTCGCTGTGACAGATATCACACTTACCACCCTGTGAGTCCTCATTTGAAAGAACAACCTTACATGATGGGCAATAATTAACAAGAGTCTTGTCACGGAAAGCAAGTCCGTTTTCAAACATCTTAAGGAAAATCCACTGTGTCCACTTATAGTACTTATCGTCAGTTGTATCAACTACTCTTGAATAGTCAAATGAGAATCCAACTCTCTTTAACTGACTTGTGAACTTTTCAATGTTCATATCAGTAACTTTTCTTGGGTGGATACCTGTTTTAATAGCATAGTTTTCTGTTGGTAGACCGTATGCGTCAAAGCCGATTGGGAACAATACGTTGTAACCCTGAAGTCTTCTTTTTCTTGATACTACTTCAAGACCTGAATAAGCCTTGATGTGACCAACGTGCATACCTGCACCTGATGGATAAGGGAATTCAACAAGGCCATAGAATTTTGGCTTATCAGAATTATCCTGTGCCTCAAAAACCTTTGCCTCTTCCCATTTCTGTTGCCACTTTTGTTCGGTAGCTTTAAAATCGTAATTCATATATATAACCTTCTTTAAAGATATTTTGTGCAATTTTAGTCTTCAGTAATCAATGTACTGATATCATATTCCTTTGCATCACCCCAGAGGTGTTCAAGGCTGTAAAGCTCTCTCTGGTCAGGTGTGAAAAGATGAACAACAACTGTGCCGTAGTCAAGGAGAATCCAGCCTGTTGATTTACCCTCAACATTTCTTGGCTCAACTCCCATTTTTGTAAGAGAATCCTGTACCTCGTCAGACAAAGCACGAATATGAGTACCTGAAGTACCTGTTGCAATTACAAAGTAGTCTGCAACTGCAGTAAGTTCTGTAATTTCAAGTGATTTTATATTAGTTGCCTTCTTGCTATCAAGAGTAGCAACTACATTCTTCATAAGTTCTGTTCTTTCCATTTATCTTATCCTTTCTGCATAATAGTTATACGCTTTTACTGTATCAGTATGAATAAGCTTATGTTTTTTTGCATTATCCTCTATTGTAAAAGATAAGCCACGGAGAAGTGTTTTATCCAAATCCTCTTCTGCCAATTGACGGACTTCTTCTACGTCAGGATAATCTCTGTCATCAGATACTAAATCTGCAACATAAATTATTTTTTCAAAAAGTGACATATCCTCTTTACCTGTTGTGTGCCAACGGACTGCTGAAAGAAGCTCTTCGTCAGTTACATTAAGATTTTTACGAAGATAAATCTCACCTGCTATGGAATGTAATGTAACTGTTATTGCTTTTTCACTATCACTGAGCACCTGACCGTCATCTTCAATAAGCTGAAGCATTTCTTCTGCAGACTGATTTTTCATAATATCGTGAACAAGACCTGCAGTATATGCCTTTTCAACATCTGAGCCGTATTTTTCGGCTAAATGCTTTGCTTTTTCAGCAACGCAAATTGAATGGTAAAGTCTTTTAGGATTAAGTCGGTTTTTGATTATTTCAAAAAATTCAGCGTTTCTTTCCGTAACCATATAACTTGTTTTGCTCCATATATTCAATAATTTCAGGTTCAACAAGTCCGTAAAGACTCTTTTCCATATTTATTCTTTCCCTGATTTCACTTGAACTTACCTCATAAGCATCAAGAAGTGAAATATGTACACTCTTTGAGTCAAGCTCAGGCATATAAATACCTAACTGCTCAAAGGCATAAGCACGAAGCTTCTGAATATTTTCGTCATTATCACGAGAGGCCACACAAATCTTGCATTTTTCAAGCAATTCCTTATGCTTATACCACTTATGGAAAATAAGGAACATATCAGAGCCGATTATGAGATGAAGCTGGTCATTAGGATACTTTTTCATAAGCTCATTAACTGTGAAAATAGTATAGCTGTCAGTATCTCTGTCCATTTCCATTGTGCTGATTTCATACATTGGTTCGCTGAATGCAAGCTTACACATTGCAACTCTATGGTGATTATCTGCTAAATCGTCACAACGCTTATGTGTAGGAAGCTTATTAGGAATGACAATAACCTTATCAAGTCCTAATTCAGCTGCCATACTTGCAACCATTCTCTTGTGTCCTTTATGAGGTGGGTTAAATGTTCCACCAAAAATACCTATTTTCATCTTTTCTTTGCCTTCTTTTCATCTTTGTGAAGCTCAGGATTGTAACGGTAGAAAATCATACTACCACCGATTACACCAACACAGTCACTATTTGTTGCCTGGGCAAGCTTCTGTGCAATTTCCTTTGGCTTTTCAGGGCTTGTTTCTAAAAGCACCTTAATTTTAATAAGCTCACGTGCCTTGAGTGCATCATCAGTCTGCTTAATGAGTGCATCTGAAATTCCACCCTTGCCAACCTGAAATAATGCAGGGATTCCGTTTGCCTGACTTCTCCAATATGCTCTTTCTTTACTTGTCATATTATTCTCCTAAATATTTTGGTAATTCTTCTACAAATTTTCTTAATGCATTTCCACGGTGACTGACCTTGTCCTTTTCCTCTGCTGAAAGCTCACCAAATGTCTTTTCACCTACAAGGAATACAGGGTCGTAACCGAAACCACCGTTACCGTGTACCTCATGTGCGATAACGCCTTCACAAGTGCCACGGACTGTAAAGCTTCTTCCGTCAGGGAAGCAACAACAAACACAGCTTACAAATCGTGCTGTACGCTCACTATCCGGTACATCCTTCATAAGTCCTAAAAGCTTTTCGTTATTCTTTGCATCGTTTCCGTGCTCACCACCGAAACGAGCTGAATAAACACCAGGTGCACCGTCAAGAAAGTCAACCATAAGTCCTGAATCGTCTGCAACACAAACCATTCCACTTTCACGGCAACCACTATCAGCCTTTAAAAATGCATTTTCTTCAAATGTCTCGCCTGTTTCATCAACCTCGGAAAGCTCAATTCCTGCCATATCAGCAGTTAAAACATTTATTCCTAACGGAGCAAGAATTCTTTGTAATTCTGCTTGTTTTTTCATATTATGAGTTGCGATTAAAAAGTCCAAAGAATCCCCTTCTCTTCTTTTCTTTCTTTTCAGGCTGCTCTTCTTCAGCTACCTCTTCAGCTGCCTCTTCGATTATCTCTTCTTCCTGTTCATATCCTTGAACATCTGCTTCGGAAGACTCTTCAACACTTCCATTGTCTTCAGTGGTGAATTCTTCTTTTTGTAAAATATCTTCATTAACTTCTTCGAATTCTTCTTTACTCTCTTCAACAATTTCAATTGAAATATCCTCCTCGTCCTTATACTCTATCTTATCAAACAAGCCATCTGCGAAGGCTGATGGTTTGAATGGCTGTAAGTCGTCAATCTGTTCACCGACACCGATAAACTTAACAGGAATTCCAAGCTCATTTTTGATAGCCAACACCACGCCACCGCGTGCAGTACCATCAAGCTTTGTAAGAACGATACCTGTGATTTCTGCAACTGACTGGAATTCACGAGCCTGATTAACTGCATTCTGACCTGTTGTTGAGTCAAGCACCAACAAAACCTCACGGTCAGAGTATGGCAATTCACGGTCGATAACTCTGTAAATCTTATTAAGTTCGTCCATAAGATTTTTCTTATTATGAAGTCGTCCTGCAGTATCGATAATGATGATTTCACTATCTCTTGCCTTTGCAGCACCGATTGTGTCAAACACAACTGCAGCAGGGTCAGCACCTTCCTTATGCTTGACAATATCAACACCTGCACGGTCAGCCCAAATTTGAAGCTGGTCAATAGCAGCAGCACGGAATGTATCGGCAGCACCAAGGATAACACTCTTACCCTGTGCCTTATACATAGCAGCCATTTTACCGATTGTTGTTGTTTTACCAACACCGTTTACACCGATTACAAGTATGATTGATGGCACTGTAATAAGTCCCATATCCTCGCCACCATAAAGCATTTCGGAAATAATATCCTTAATCTTCTGACGAACCTGATTTGCATCCTTAATCTTGCCTTTTTCTGCTTCTTCACGAAGCTTTTCTGTAATTTCAACAGCAGTTGTGACACCAA
>JAEIGA010019459.1_pt1 | contig 10355 bp, 11 predicted proteins | sample 9270691 | NCBI WGS metagenome assembly JAEIGA01 (sample SAMN17057246, study PRJNA624740) | gut metagenome | biome: biome; isolation source: fecal sample | host: Bos grunniens | place: China: Xizang | collected 2019
TAATTCCCCCTATGTGCAAATTATTATATTCTTTTTTTATGCAAAAGAAAAGAAGTTTTCACTTCTCATTCATTATTTGAAAATAAAACTTTATCAGCTAAGTCTAAGATGTTTTTTTGAATTACATGGAAATCCATATATAATTGGTCTAACATTTCGCTTTCATTCATACCTTCGTCATGAACCATATGATAATTTCTTATTTGATCTGTTTCATCATCTGGTGCATTTATCACACTTTTAATATCTTTTAACATTCTAAAAGCAACTTCCATTTCATTATTTAATTCGTTTCTTTTATCATTTATAGAAAGTTTACTAAAAGCTTCTTTTAAAGCATCATTCATTACATTCCTCTTACTTGTCCTTGTTGTGCTCTTCTAGCTGCTTCTTCTTTTAATGCTTGTTCTCTAATAGCTCTAAAATTATCTAATTCTGTTGTTTGAGGTGCTTGTTCTGCTTCATTTGCTCTTCTTTGAGCAGTTTGAGCTGCTACTTGTTTACTTCCCCAAATAGTATCAACAAATCCAACAATATCTTCAGATACTGCTCCACTCATTCCAACACCTACTGCATCTTGTCCTAAATTAACACCTTGAGTTTGTAAATCAACTACTCCTTTATTACTAGTTGATTTATCCATTTTTACTTTTTCTACAACTGTTCCATCTGGTTTAGTTGTAACTGTGTATGTAGATTTATCATGGTCTTTTTTATTTCTTAATATACCAATATCAGTACCTTTAAGAACATCAATATTTCCTACTCCTACATTTAATCCATCCATAGGGTTATTATTCATAAAATCACTTCCTTATCTTAAGAATATCATATTAACACTTTATAAACAATTAATTTTACATTTATGATGACAAGGAATTATAAAATTGACTTAATTGTTTTATCAAAATATTTATTTACTAGTGTTGATTTACTACACAGTTTTTTTACTATTTTAGCTCCTTCTAATGCTACTTTCTTTACATATTCATTAGTATATTCACAATTTATTAAATCATGATTTAATGTATTTCTAGTATTTTTCCAATTATGAATACTTGATATTAAATCATTAGTTATATGTTTTCTTACATATTCATCGTGAAACTTTTCAGAATTTTTAATTTTATTTAATTTATCATTTAATTTACTATTACATGTATCTTCTGAAAATTTAGCATGTTTTAACATTGATTTAGTTCTATCTTCTAGAATTGCATATTCTATAAATATTGCTTCATAGTAAAAATCATTCTTTAAAGCAAGATCTAATTTCTCAGTCATATCTATATATTTCATTTGTTTTTTATAATTTGGCATATTTTACTTCCTCTTTCTCTTTTTATTCTTTATATCTTTCTTTACTATTTTTAATATTTTTTTCATTTCTAAAAAGTATTCTTCAGTTGGTTCTTTTTTTGATTCATTTAATTCTAATAGAAGTTTATTTATAAGATTATATTCTTTATTATAATTAACTTCTAAATAATGAATTAGATGATGAGAATTTGTTGTTAAAAGTGCATAATTATTTATACTGTTTTCTCCATCATATTGTTTCTTTTTTATATGATGACGTGTTAAATCTGATGGTGTTTTTATTTCATCTCCCATCCAGTCAAAATTGAATGTATTATAAATATTCATCATTTGTAATATTTCTTCATTCATATTATTACCTTCTTATATTTTGTTTTGGAAATGCATCATAATTTCTTCTTGTATAAATGTATCCTGACTCTATTTTAGAAATAAATTCAGATAATAGTTGGTCTCTTTCTCTTGAAGTTAATCCTCTTGTTTCTCTTAATTTATTTTTATATGTTTGTACTAAAAATAAATTTAATTCATAAATTATTTCTTGTAGTTCTGGTTGAACATCTACAAATCTTAATTCAGTATATTTATATTTATTTAATACATCCATTTGTCTTATAAAGTTTCCAGCTTCTTTTATAGTACTATATTTAGATAGTTCTATTATTAAATCTCTAAGGTCAGCTCTAAAGAACATATCAATCATTGTGTCTTCTGTTACTATTTCTTCTACTAATCCAGCAAAATGTGTTTCAAATGGGTATGATATAGTTGTTGTTGATTTATAATCTGGAAAGAATTTTTCAGTTAAATATTGAGTGTATCCTTCATTAATTCCTTGTCCTATCATTTCACCATTCATTCTTTGTTTAAATCCTACATATGCAATTTCATCTGTTTTAACAGTGCTTGCCATATGCATAAGTTCATGAAATATAGTTGATTTAGATCTCGCATCTCTTATTATTATTGAATTGGTACTTGCTCTATAACTTCCAGATTTAACATTAGTTTTTTTGATGAATGGGTCTACTCCGTTTTCAAGTAATAATTTTTGAAATCTTGTTTTTAATGTTTCTTTAACCTGAAGTTTTCTAATATTATTATTCATTATGATTTGGTGTTCTGGATTTAATAGTTCATTAAGTCTTTGATGAAATATTACAACTGCTTCATTTTCAATAACATCATATAATTCACCTGATGTCATAGCTCTTGATTTTTCCACTATGTTAGGTGGTAATTTTATTCTTTTTGGATTCTTTACTAATCTTCCTCTTTTTAACTCATATTTAGGTATTTTATATTTCACCATATATAATACGAATGGTAAAGTTATTCCAGTCATACTACTTACTAGTGGAAACATTAATTTACCTATTTCCATCAAAAGTACATCAATAGGCATATTCTTCACCCATTTCTTTTAATATTTTATCTATTTCTTCCCATTCATAATCAGATGTAACTTCATCAAATACTGTTTCATCATTTGGATCAAATATAGCTGCATATATATTTAATTTATCGTTTGTATGTGATTTATCAGTATATAACATATAATGTTTATTTGTTTTAGGTAATACAAAAATAGAAATTATTTCACATTCAACTTCATTACCTAATTCATCATATATACTAAATGTATTATTTTCCATAAAAACCTCCCTATGCTTTTATCATTAAATTCATTATATCATATTTTTTATTTTTATAATATTTGATATACTTTTATTATAGAAAGGAAGATAATTATGCCATATATAAGAACAAGTACAAATATTAAAATCGAAGAAGATAAATTAAATAATATCAAAACTAAATATGGAGAGGCAATTAGATTAATGGGTAAAACTGAAGATTGGTTAATGTTAGAATTTAATGATAATGCTAAAATGTATTTTAAAGGAGATAACAGTAACCCTATTGTATTTATTGATGTTAAAGTACTAGGAAGTGTTAATAATTCAAATGAAATGACTGCTAAATTAAGTGAAATCATAGGTGAAGAATTAGGTATTCCTTCAAATCAAATATACATTTCGTATCAAGGATATTCTGATTGGGGTTACTCAGGTAGAAATTTTTAACTGAATATATTTTATTCAGTTTTTTTATGATATAATTTATTTAATAATAAGGAGTGTTATATGAAAAAGATTAATAAAATTTTATTTGTTTGTTTATGTTTTTTATTTTCAATTGGATTTATTTTAGCTGAAGAAACAAGTGAAAATATACCTGATACAAATGATAAAGTTGAAACTCAAAAACAAGCTATTACAAATTATTGTACAAAAGGTTCTAAAGTTGAAGGTTGTTTATATGATAAAAATGATGAATTATATACTACTTTAAAAGCTAATACTGAAACGCATATTATTCCACCTATGACTACTGGGCATCCTTATACTGGAAAAATTACATATCCAGATTTAAAGGTTTTAAGAGGATATCAAGCTTTTGATGGTAATGGAAAAGCTGTTTATGCAGCATGTTATCGATTTGATTATAATGGTTATAGTGAAAAAGATAGAACAGGTTTAGGAAATGGTACATATTTCTATTTCACTTTTGTTACTGAAAATAAAAAAGGAACTTGCGTAAGAAGTACTACACTTGTTCCTTCAAAGGGGACTCGTTCTTATACTTATATGAGAACAATTATTCCTTGGGGATTTAAGGTAGATTCAACTTATGAATACAATGGACAAGAAAGTGTTGAGGGAAAAGATTGGTTAACTGGTGAAGATTACTTTATGAGATTTAATGACTGGAAAGCAGTTGATGGCGGTGACTGTCCTAAGGTATTTGGTTACACAGCTAATACACAATGGTATACAGCTGGTAAGAATAAATATATTTTCTCAGAAAATGTAAACGACTTTAAAATTGATACTATTTCTTTCTGGCATGGAGAAGAATATGAATCTAGACCTGGATGTACTGTTGATGATGAAGCTGGTGAACAAGTTAATAGAGAATTATTATTAGATGAAATAAAAAAAGAAGTAGACTCTTATACATGTCCTGATAAGATGGCTGATATGTATAATCTATCAACTGAATTAAGTAGTTATTATGCTACACTTAAAAGTGTAACAAACAATAAATACAGAGTATTATGGTCACATGATTTAGCTGAAGAAGTTATTCAAGAATCTGAAGCAACAATAAATAAATTTATAAAAAATAAATTAACATCATGCCAATATAAAATATGTGGTATTTCTGCTGCAGAACAAATTAAAATCAAATCAAATTTAGGTGAAAAATGTAAATTAGGATGTTCTATTACTAATTATAGAAAACCTTCTGATGTTGAAGGATCACAATGTTATTGTTGTGGTGGTAGTCAAGGATGTACATATGCATGGGTACCTACTTCACCTGGAAATCAATGTGCACTTCAAGAACATACTCCTCTTGGATTATGTATTGGTACAACTAAAGATGCAGAATGTAGAGATTGCTTAATTAAAGCATATGAAAAAGCAGGATTAGATGAAACTAAAAGTAAATGTTTAATGGATTCAGAAATATTAAAAAATGTAACTGAAGCTGATCTAAAAGATGCTAATGACGAAGCTGCTGATGATGCTCTTGAAGAAGAAATGAAAGATAATGAACAAATCAGAGATGAAATATTTCAAAGTTTATTAGAAGTTCCTAATTTAAACTATTATACTGGTCCTATGACATGTTCTAAACTTCTAGGAGATAATATAATAAAAGTAATTAAATTTATTATTAATGCAATTAGAGTTGCTGTTGTTATAGCTACAATAGTTTTATGTATGATGAACATGTTACCAGCTTTAACCAACGGAGATGCTGGAGAATTTAATAAAGCTGTTAAGAAATGCATATGGACAGTAGTTGTAATGCTTTTAATTATATTAGCTCCTGTTCTATTAAGAACTATTGGTAACTTATTTAGTTGGGACTTATGTGGTTTATTTTAAAAACTAGTTTATACTAGTTTTTTTATTTATTTTATGGTATAATATGCTCGTTTTTAAGGGGTTATTATATATGAGAAATTTACCAAATAAAAATTTAACTGTTGATGAAGTTTATCATTTATTAAATTGTTGTAGAATTTCTAAAGGTGGCGAAGCTGTAGTTTGTGAAGGAAGTTCAGACTATAGTGTATACAAGTTATTCACAAAAGAATTTCAATTTGCTCCTATGAGTGAAAATAAAGAAAAAAAGATAGAATTACTATATCAATTAGATTTAGATTTCAGTACTAAGATATTATCCACACTATCTTGCAAAGGAAATTTGATTGGATATGAAATGACAAGTGATCCTTGTTTTGATACATACAAATTACATGATTTAATTATAGATAGTGATGAATTATTACATTATTTAAAAAGAACAAGAGAAATACTTGATTACTTTAGAAGCAAAGGTGTTATATATTTGGACTTTGATCCTAGAAATACTTTAATTAATCGTGGTAATGGTGAAATTATGTTCTGTGATATGGATAATGTAGAAGTTGGAGGATACTCTGTTGATGCTGTTCCATGGGAGGCATATGAATATAAAGAAACAAGAGGAATTGACTATGGAATACATCCATTTATGCATAATGTTATCTTATTAAGAGCATTAAACGAAGATACCTTTAGTATAAAATATAGTAAAAATAAAAGAAAATATTTTAAATTAAGCGCTTATAAAACATTACATTCTATGATGCATCCTATATATTTTGATGATGTTTATTTAATAGATCATATAAAAAAACTGAATATATAATTATTCAGTTTTATTTTTACTTAACAAGTTTTTTAAATGTATCCATAGTTGTCCAGCTTGCTATTCTTACTCTTGGTAATTTATATTTATTATTTTTTCTTTTAACATTCCCTTCATTAATTGTGAATGCTAATCTAATGCCATTTGCTTTAAGTGCTTTGATGGTATTATCATTATAATGACCAAAAGGATATGCAAATGAATCTTTTTTTCCAAATTTTTCTATTGATAATTTTATATCTTCATATATTGTATTATATGGTTTACACATAACTGCCCCATCCCATGCAGTTTTACATATTCTTTGATGTAATGAATCGGTATGAGATTGAAAATCAATATATTCTTCTTTTAGATAATTTTGATATGTACTTTTATTACTAATGCAAAATGATGTCATTGGTATTTCATATTTATTTAATATTGGCAATGCCACTGTAAAAAATGACTTAACACAATCATCATCTGTTAAAATAACACTTTTTTTAGGTAAATCGATTTTACCATCAATATAATTTTCTAACTCATTCCATGTCGGAAAATAATAATTATTATCTTTTAAATATTTTATTTGTTTTTCAAATGTAGTTTTTGATATGTAATTGTGACTATTCTTTGTACCTGCTTTTTCTCCTTTAGTATCATCATAAAACCAGTGATACATTAATACAGGTATTCCATCTGTTTCTTTATCTTGAACATTAATAGTTGTTTCAATTGTAGAAGTATTATTACTTGAATCAGATACATTATATACTACTTTGTATATTCCTTCTTTTTTTGTATCTAAGTCCGTTTCAATTTGTATTTTATTTGTGATATCTCCATCATAATTATCAGATGCTGTTACATAATCTAATAAATTTATATCTGTATTTTTAATATGGTATTTTTTTAATTTATCATTAAAAGTTATAATAGGATTTTCTTTATCTACTACTGTTACTTTTCTTTTTTTCTCTACTTTTTTTATTTTATATATTACTTCATATGTTCCAATTTTTGATGTATCAACATTATTTATAGTTGTATAATTATTAACTTTTTTCTTATTATGTATTATTTCTACACCAGGGTCATTATACTTTTCGTTAACCGCTATTTCTATTTCCTTATCTCCTAATATATTTATTTGATAATTATATAAATTATTATTAATTAAATATATTCCAGATAATATTACTAATAATAAAAGTAAAATCATAAAAAAAAGATATTTTTTCACTACACTCACCTATAATAATTTTAACATATTTATACAAAAGAAAAAAGAAGTTAAAACTGATTAATTTAACTTCTTTTCTACTCTATTATTTTAATGTAAAATATCCACCTGCTCCAGTATGCGCATTTGTTTTATCGACAACTGATGCATTATAATTTGGTATATTTCTTGCTCTATTAAACATATTAATTGAGTGACTTATTTTAGATAAATCCCAATCTTCTGAAACATATATTCTTCTAAGCGAATCAGCACTTTCAAACATTAATCCTGTTGATACTCCATCTTTTAATTTCCAATTAGATAAATCTACTTCTTCTATTCCTGAATATTGGAACATACCTCTGTTAGTAATTCCATTTTGATAGTCATATCCAAAATTAGTTACATTTGATACATCCCATTTAGATAAATCTAATTTTTTTAGTTTTTGAGTACTTTGAAACATCGCAGTCATGTTTGTTACTTTGCTAGTATTAAAATCTTCTATTCCCTTAATTGTTTCCAAATTACTTGTCGCATCAAACATTGCTGTCATTGTTGTAACATTTGATGTATCGAATGAACTTAAGTCTAATTCTTTGACATTACTAACACCTGTAAACATATTAGCCATTGTAGTAACTTTTGAAGTATTAAAGGATGAAAGATTTAAATTTTCAATTCCATGAGACCACTCAAACATTCCTTCCATATTAGTTACATTATGAGTTTCTAGTGCTGTCAAATCAAGATTTTTTAGTGAATACTGGAATCTAAACATTCTAAACATATTTGTGACTTTTGATGTATCAAATGATGAAATATTAAGTGTTTGTAATGATTGTGTTGATGCAAACATATTTGCCATGGTTGTTACATTACTAGTATTAAATGATGATAAATCTAATGAAGTTATTGATGATGCACCGCTAAACATTTCACTCATATTAGTTACTTTTGAAGTATTAAAATTACTAAAATCTAAATTATTTACTTTCGAACATCCCGAAAACATATTTGACATTGTTGTTACATTAGATGTATTAAAATTACTAATATCTATATATTCTAATTTGTTACTGTGCATAAACAATTGTTCCATACTTGTAACCTTGGATGTATTTAAACTTCCTAAGTCTAATGATGTTATACTTTTCATTTCTTTAAATGCTGCATTAATTTGTGAAAGACTAGCAGTATTCCATCCATCTATATTTAGACTAGTTAAGCTTTCACAATGTTGAAACATCCATCTTATATCTGTAACTAATCTCATATCAAAATGTCTTAAATCTAATGTTTTCAAAGCTTTAGCTCCGCCAAACATCCCCATCATAGATGTTACCTTAGATGTATTAAAACTACTTAAATTCACACTTTCTAACATTGTTGTTTCACTAAACATTGAAGACATGTTTGTAACATTTGATGTATCGAAATTTCTTAAATCTAAATTTCTTAATGCTGTTCCAGAAAACATAGAATTCATTGTTGTTGCTTTTGAAGTATTAAAATTAGATAAATCTAGTGATGTTAGTTTTGAACAACCTGAGAACATACCAGCAAAATTAGTTACATTTGATGTATCAAAATTACTTATATTTATTGATGTTAATTTTGACATTTTTTGAAACATATTATTCATGTTCGTTACTTTTGAAGTATTAAAGTTTTTAATTCCTTCAATATTTTCTAGTCCCTTAAAATTATAAAATAAATTTGAAGAATCTGGATTTAAATATATATTTTTTGTTTTAGAATAGTAATATATTGTTCCATTATCAAACCACATATATATTGGAGTATCTGATGATGAAAGCGATACTTTGATTTCATCTACTTCAGATGGTATTGTTGCTTTTGTCCATCTTTTGAATTCTTTAATATTTGTATTTTCTACATAAGCATTTGAAACATTTTCTTGACCTGCTAGCTTTTTCAATTTTATATTTAATGATGAACCTGCTTCTAGTATAGCAACTCTTGTATCTTCAATTACTGTTGTTCCATCACAGGCAATAGAAAATTCTTCATATTTTTCTAAATCACCTATGTTATCAACATCTTCAATATCTGTTATTTTTAGTCCTAGACTTTCGCTTTGAAATTGATATTCTCCATCTGTTGCATAAAATCTTACAACTTTTCCATTTCTATCTAATTCTATATAATATCTTATTTCTCCTCGGCCACTTAACATAAGTTCTTTTGAACATTTTACGTTATCACTACTTTTTGCGTAGATATATTCTTTTGTTACGGAACTTAAAGAATCCTTCATATATTGTTGTTGTGCACTTTTATAAACTGTTTGAACTTCTGAAATAAATGATTTTTTCTTTGCTTGATTATACATTGCCATTATATTAGGCATAGCAATTATTATAAGTACTGCAAGAATAGCTATAACAGCAAGTAATTCTACTAATGTAAAACCCTTTTTATTATTCATATCATCACCTATAATAATTTTAACATAATTTTTTTCATAAAAAAAGAATTTAAAATTTCTTTTCAAATTCTCCTTTTATGCCTACTCCGTCACTCTTAACCATGAATGCATTGTAGTCAGATTCTTTAATTTTTCTTTCTAATTTAATTAATTCATATTTAGTAAGCGCTGTATAGATGATATATGTTCTAGAATCATCATATCCACCTTTAGCATCCCAGTAAGTAAAATCTCTACCTAATTCATTTTTAATATAATTATTTAATTCTTTAGGATTTTTCTTACAGAATATAAATGCTGTAGAGCAAATATTTTGTTCATGCATTTTATCTAACATTAAACTATCTACGAATGAATATATAATTGAGTAGATCATTGTTTGTAATCCATACATAATTCCTGTTATTGAGAATATAAATACATTAAGAATTAATCCTAATTTACCAACAGATAATTCATTATTCTTTTTAGCTAATACTAATCCAATAATATCTGAACCACCAGTTGAAGCTCCACATGATAATATAATACCAAGTCCTGCTCCACCAAGTAATCCACCTACTAATACATTAGTTAATTTATCATCTAATATACTAGTTGTTGGTA
>JAEIGA010019460.1_pt1 | contig 10355 bp, 7 predicted proteins | sample 9270691 | NCBI WGS metagenome assembly JAEIGA01 (sample SAMN17057246, study PRJNA624740) | gut metagenome | biome: biome; isolation source: fecal sample | host: Bos grunniens | place: China: Xizang | collected 2019
ACATCTTGTGAAAAAGAATCCGAAATAGGAAGCATAAACGACCTTGTAGGCACATACCTTGTAGAATTAACTGAAGATGTCGTATGGGGTAATAGTTCTGGAACAACACACGATAGCGGAACAGTAGTGATTACCCACCTATATGACAATAAAGTTAAACTAAGCGGATTTATTTCAACTCAAGGAGAAGTTATTGACGGATATCTTTATTTAGAAAATCAAACACATTCTGATATATACGGATATACAAGCACTACATATAAAAGAGGAATATTTGGTGCGGGCATTATAACTATATGGGCAAATGTTACTGGTCAATTGGCATCCAATGGTGTTTTATATCCATATAGTAGCCATTGTTATTTTGAAGGAAGAAAGGTGAAATAATTGGGATAGAGGTCGTTTTTAACGGCCTCTTTTTTACTTGGATAAGCACAAAAAATCCCACCCTCGCGGGTGGGATAAGTCGCTGAACGGGGCAGATTACTCTGCTGCGTTGAGTGCGCTCAACTCGTCGAACAAACTGCCGAAAGAAGAGATCATATCACGACGGAATGCTGCGTAATACTTCTTCACGAGCGATGCGTTCTTTGGCTCGGTTGGGTTGTTTGCCTTTGCGTAAAGCACATTACGCAAATCAACTGCCTTCTCCATCAAACCTACCACAGCCTCCTCGTGTGAAGGCTGGAAATATATCGCCATCTCGCAATCGAATACAAACTCCTCCAAGCGATAGTCGATCTCCTTCTTCAAGATTCTCAAATTTGCCATAATTCGTAGTTTTTTATGTTAATTTACATTTATTAATGCAAATATATATAAACCATTCGACTTTTGCAAATAAGATTTAGCAAAGAGAGGTTAAAAAATGCTGTTTTCAACACCTTAAAAACAAAGTTTTACATTCGCCAGCGCCCTCATTCCAAAAGTCAAGCGATGCAGAATATCTACACTATCATCTTCAAGATAGAGATAGACGCCACATAACTCAACATAAAACATACAAAGAATATCGCCACGCCCTTGCTGTTCTTCACATTCGTAGCCTCGGCAAACGCCTTATATGTCCAGAAGAAGTACCAGATGCAGAATACCATCGTAGCGATACTGATGAACAACAGCGTAGTCATATGCTCCATCATAGCGCTCATATTCATATCCGTCGCGTAACCCATAACCGTCTTTACGCTTGGGATGGCAAAGATAAGCAACGAAAGGCTGAACGGCAATCGCGCAAAGAGGTTGAACGCCGCCACATCACCGAAGCGCACCTTCGACTTCGAGCCGAGCACGCCGCCCACAAATAACACAAGGCTAAACATTATCCAGATAATCAACTGGCGCACCAACACATTCCACAACGCACCACCACCGAAATCAATCTGCGTGAGCGAGGTGGCGCGCAGGCCGCACTGCCACATAAACACTGTAATCAAAATCAAACCTACCACACCCCAGCAGATAGCCTGACGCAATGGCAGATAACGGAACGGATTTAATACTTTCTTCATCATATCTTCTCAATTTATGTTCTATAACTCCTATTTATTCAATACCCCGATAATATCGTCAAGGCGGTTTCTCACGGTAGGATAACTCAACCCCATCTTCTGCGCCATCTCCTTGAGCGAGCCGCTACACTTCACAAAGTCGCAGACAAACGCCTGATCCTCCTCCGATAGTTGCATCAGCGGCGGCAGCGGATAGTCGCCGTCAATTCGGGTCTCACACCCCGCGCAAAACATCGTCTGCACCCTCAATACACCTCCGCACGAAGGGCAAATCTTTGGTAATTTCTTCATAGGCATATTTGTTTATATTGTTTTTTTACTTTTCGCATCACCCGTTTAACAAAATTAACACAAAGTTTAATAAAATGCAAATATCTCTACATATATTTCAGTTTTAGACCAATTTTCCGCCCATAAAAACTATTTCTCACCGCAAAACCCCGCAAACTCTCCCCGCAAAGCCTCGCCCCACAAAAAAAAGCGACCACCCCGTAGGGCAGTCGCTCCAGTCTATTGCTTTAGGACAGATTACTGCGCAGCCTTCATCTCGTTGTAGAGCTTTGTGTACTTCTCTGACTTTGCGCCGATACCCTCCTCCTCGCGGAGACGGAATGTAAGAATCTTCAAAGTCTCAACTGTTGAGAAGTCCTTTGGATTGAGCTCGTGAGCCTTCTCCAAGAATGGGAGAGCCTCCTTGTAGATGTCTGTCACCTTCTGTGAATCAGCCTTCCACTCTGCGCTGCTCTTGTAGTCACGCTTGTTGATCTCCTCACTCATTGCATCACCCTTTGCGATGTAGAAGTAACCGATGAAGAATGTAGCCTGTGCATTTGTTGGCTCCAACTCGATAACCTTCTTGAATGATACGATACTCTCGTCGTAGTTCTTCAAGTTGTAGAACACCTTACCACGACCGAACCACATATCGCGGTTCTTTGGGTCACGCTTCAAAGCCGCGTCAATCATATCAACGAGCTCTGTTGGGTCGCCTACATTTGCGTCTGAAGTGTAGATATCAATCAACGCAGCGATGATGTTATCGTTAGATGGGAACTTCGACAAACCCTCCATCAAGAGCTGCTTTGCACGCTGCATGTTAGCCTCGCGTACAGCCGAGTCAGACTGACCGTTGTAAGCGTGGTAGAGGAAGTGGTAGATATCACCCTTCTCGTCAGCGTAGCCAACCTCGAGAGCCTTGTTCAAAGCATCAACAGCCTTCTTGTAAGAGTCCTGCTTCTTGTTCACATTACCATCCAATACCCAGAGGTAACCTGCAAAGTACAAGTAGCTTGCGTTCTTCTCGCCTACGAATGCTGGGCACTCCTGCACCTGGTAAGCCTTGAAGTAGTTGTCAGCTGCGCTACCCCACTGTGCAGCGTCCTGGTCAGCGTTACCTGACATAGCGAGGAAGTTGATCAATCGCTTCAAGCATACATCAACCTTCTTTGCCTGCTTTGGCTCTACCTCGTAAGCCTTCTTGTAAGCATCCAAAGCTGCAGTCACAAGGTCGCCCTCCTTGACCTGCTTTGTCTGAATCCAAGTGATAACCTGATTGTTAGCAACATAAATCTTCACCCAAGGATAAACCATCTCGGTGAAAGTGTTACCGTTGATAACCACGCCGTCAGTCTTTGACTCTGGAAGACCCATAGCCACCTCTACAACAGAGTACTCTACACCTGTAAAGAGGTCCTTTGTTGGGATGATAGCAGCGTCATAGTACGCGTTACCCAACGCAATCCAAGTAGCAGCCTTGCCACTCTTCTTTGGGTTCTTTGTTGCAGCCTCAGCACTTGCAATTTTGTCGAGAAGCACCTGCTGATTAACCTTCTGTGCATTCGCCATTGGTGTTGCCATAACTATTACAGCCAGCACCGCAAAAATTAATCTCTTCATAGAATTAATCTTTAATGAAACCGTTTGAATTTAATATTTTATTGTTTATTCGTTTGCCTCTGTCTGTGGAGCCTCTGCCGCTGGCTGCTCTGCAACCTCTGCCTCGGCGCCATCAGTCACAACCACATCTGTTGCAACCTCCTCGTCCTCGCTCACAGGCACCGCCATCACCGAAGCGATGACATCGCCATCACGCAAGTTGATAATCTTCACACCCTGCGTTGCACGACCTGCCAGACGAATCTGATCTACCTTTGTGCGGATTGTCACGCCCGAGCGGTTGATAATCATCAAGTCGTTCTCGTCGGTCACGGCCTGGATAGATACCAAGTCACCAGTCTTCTCGGTGATGTTGATGGTCTTCACACCCTTACCGCCGCGGTTTGTTACACGATACTCGTCCAGGTCGGTACGCTTACCGTAACCATTCTCCGACAATACCAGAACATCCTTCTTTGCGTCTGGCTCGATGCAAATCATTCCGATTACCTCGTCGCCCTCGTCGAGCTCGATACCGCGAACACCTGCACCCACACGACCGATAGGACGAACCTTCTCCTCGTTGAAGCGGATAGCCTTACCGCCGCGTGCCGCAATCATAATCTCGGCGTTACCGCTGGTAATCTTCGCCTCCAGGAGCTGGTCACCCTCGCGGATAACAATTGCGTTCACACCATTCTGTCGTGGACGCGAGTACTCCTTGAGTTTGGTCTTCTTCACCACACCCTCGCGAGTACACATCACGATGTAGTTAGAGTTGATGTACTCCTCATCGCCGAGGTTCTTGGTGTTGATATATGCTCTCACCTTGTCGTCTGGCTCAATCTGGATGATGTTCTGGATTGCGCGACCCTTCGATGAGCGTGCGCCCTCTGGGATGTCGTAAACCTTCAACCAGTAGCAACGACCCTTCTCGGTGAAGAAAATCATTGTGTTGTGCATTGACGCTACATAGATGTGCTCGATGAAGTCCTCATCGCGCGTTGCGCTACCCTTCACGCCTACGCCGCCACGGTTCTGTGTGCGGTACTCGGCAAGTGGAGTACGCTTGATGTAGCCCATATGCGAGATTGTGATAACCATATCGTCATCAGCATAGAAGTCCTCTGGGTTGAACTCCTCCGAAGAGTAAACAATCTCCGAGCGGCGCTCGTCGCCATACTTCTGCTTGATCTCCATGAGCTCGTCCTTGATAATCTGCATCTGCATCTCTACGCTTGCCAACACATCGGTGTAGTAGTTAATCAGACGCTCCAACTCCGCGTGCTCTGCCTCAAGTTTCTCACGCTCCAGGCCTGTAAGCTGACGCAGACGCATCTCGATGATAGCCGCCGACTGAATCTCGCTCAAGCCGAAGCGCTCCTGAAGAGTCTGCTTTGCGAGATCTGGGCTCTTCGATGCACGGATAATCTGTACCACCTCGTCGATGTTGTCCTGCGCGATGAGCAAGCCCTGAACGATATGCATACGATCCTGCGCCTTCTTAAGGTCGTAACGCGTACGGCGTACAACCACATCGTGACGATGCTCTACGAAGTGCTTGATCATATCCTTGAGGTTCAAGAGCATTGGACGGCCATTCACCAGAGCGATGTTGTTCACCGCGAATGATGTCTGCAACTCGGTGTTCTTGAACAGCGTGTTCAACACCACATTTGCCGAAGCATCCTTCTTCACGAAGATAACCACGCGCAAACCCTTGCGGTCACTCTCATCGTTGATGTATGAAATACCCTCCAACTTCTTCTCATTGACCATCTGACCAATCTTCTTGATCATCTCGGCCTTATTGACCATATATGGGATCTCGGTCACTACGATACACTCTCTGCCCGACGCAGTAGTCTCAATCTCGGTGCGGGCACGCATCACCACGCGACCACGACCTGTGAGCAACGCCTGCTTTGCGCCCTCGTAACCGTAAATCAATGCTCCCGTTGGGAAGTCAGGACCCTTAACATACTTCAACAACTCCTCGCACTCGCACTCTGGGTTATCGATGTACGCGCAGCACGCATCCACCACCTCGCCCAGGTTGTGAGGAGCCATATTTGTAGCCATACCCACAGCGATACCGCTCGCACCGTTCACCAGCAGCAAAGGAATCTTTGTAGGCAATACGGTAGGCTCGTCGATTGTATCGTCGAAGTTCTTTGTCCAGTCGATAGTATCCTTCTCGATGTCGGCCATCACCTCGTCGGTAATCTTCTGCATACGCGCCTCTGTATAACGCATCGCCGCAGCCTTATCACCGTCCATCGAACCAAAGTTACCCTGACCCTCTACCAAAGGATAACGCATCGCCCACTCCTGCGCCATACGCACCATAGCCTCGTAAACCGAGCTATCGCCGTGTGGGTGGAACTTACCGAGCACATCACCGACAATACGGGCAGACTTACGGGTCGGCTTGTCAGAGTAGAGATTAAGCTCGTGGCTCATATCAAACAGGATGCGTCGATGTACCGGCTTCAGACCATCACGCACATCAGGCAACGCACGCGATACGATAACCGACATCGAGTAGTTGATATAAGCGGACTTCATCTCCTCCTCGATATTAATGGGAATAATTTTACCCACCAACTCGTCTTTCTTTTCTTGTTCGTTCAACATATTTTTTCTTTTCCTAAATTAGCACTTTATGCACATTACTTTTAATAAACAAAAGTACGCATTTTTTATGGAATAAGCAATTTTTATGTTCTATTTATGACTATATTTTCACATTTAATTTAACAAACACCCCATTTTTGCCCATTTTTGGGCGATTTAAGCGCAAAAAATATTTTCGCCGAGGGGGTGTCGCACATTTCTGCGGGTTTTATGCACATTTTTCTACACATATAACGATGAAAAGAAACTAACTATTTTCCCTAATGCGAAGAAAATTTTCACCTGAACAGTCCAATTAGAATTTTCAATTTCCAAAGATTTTTACCTTTGGTAGTGAGTGGGCTTGCGCTTTGCGCCACCCCCGCCACCCCCGAAGATAATGCACTCTCAAAGGCACAAAAAAAAAGGTTGCCGACTAATCAGCAACCCTTTCTTCTATCGAAAATCAACTATATCGTAGTCCTTGTAAGCGCCTTTGTCAAACACTTTCACTCTCTCCTTCCTGCTTGCGAATGAATTTATCACCACATCCACGCGGTCCTCATAGAGAAGATACGACACCGCCAAAGGCTTTCCCGATGCGCTATCCACAGTGAGCACTATCTCGCCCTCCTGCTCCTCATCTTGCGCCTCCAGACGCAAAACCACCTGCTTTGCATCCTGCTTGACAATCTCCGCAGCGTAGTCATCGCCCACAAAATCGAAGCAGCGTGTTGGGTTGTCGAGGATGTTACGACTCTCCAGATCAACCACATCAACACTCACCTCGCGGCGCTCATTATCCACCTCATATCGAGCCTTTCCGTCGGCGTAAACCTCCGCCTTATCGAAGGCGATATAGTAAGCATCTCCCGCCACCGAATAACTACCCGAAGTAGCATATTCGCCCGCCTTTACCGAGAATGTAACATCGTAACTACCAAGCCCTTTCACATACTCCGCCACTCGGCGCAACACAGCCTGCTCGCCACCCTGGGCACGCGCCACCGATGCACCCATCAGCACCGCCATCAATATCATCACAACTCTACGCATAGGCTTTTTTCTTTATAACGCCGCAGCCCACCGTTTTAGTATGTCGAGACACCCAACGCCTGCAACTTCGCCTCCAGCGATGGCAGGTCATAGAACTTAATCTCGCGCGGTTTCACACCCATCTGCGGACCTACGATGCCCGCACGCTCCAACTGCAACATAATACGGCCCGCGCGGTTAAATCCAACCTCATAATTGCGCTGAATAGCCGATGTCGAAATCATACCATTCGTCACCGCCGCACGCGCCACCTCGGCAAAGAGCGAGTCATACTTCATTGGCGCACCACTCTCGCCGTCGCTCGCACCCTCTGTGCCCGACTCCATATCGAAGTCTGGCAATCCGTAAGCCGAAGGATAACCCTGCTGCTTTGAGATAAAGTCCACCAGTCGCTCCACCTCCTTGGTCTCAACCAACGCACACTGAATACGGGTCAGTTCGCCATCCTTCGAGAAGAGCATATCTCCGCGACCAATGAGTTGGTTTGCACCTGGCTGGTCGATGATGGTACGCGAGTCAATCATCTGCATCACGCGGAACGCAATTCGCGCTGGGAAGTTAGCCTTGATACCACCCGTGATAACCTTCACATCGGGTCGCTGCGTAGCGATGATAAGGTGAATACCCACCGCACGCGCCTTCTGCGCCAATCGCATCACTGGCACCTCAACCTCCTTCGCGGTCATAATCAGGTCGGCAAACTCATCAATAATCACCACGATATATGGCAGGTAACGATGTTTCTTTTGAGGGTTCAGGCGTCGCGCCGTAAACTTCTCGTTATACTCCACGATGTTTCGCGCCGTAGCCATCTTGAGCAACTCCAGACGGGCGCCCATCTCCTCCACGAGCGAGTTCAATACACATACCGCCTTCTTTGGCTCGGTGATGATAGGCTCCTCGTCCGACTCCATCTTGGCGAGGAAGTGGCGCTCCAACTTGTTATACACCGAGAACTCCACCATCTTGGGGTCAATCATCACGAACTTCAGTTGCGCTGGATGCTTCGTGAAGAGCAACGATGTGATGATGGCATTCAGACCAACCGACTTACCCTGACCCGTAGCACCCGCCACCAGAAGGTGAGGCAACTTCGCGAGGTCAAATGTAAGGTTTTCATTCTGGATGGTGCGACCAATCACAATCGGCAACTCCATCTTCGCAGTCGCATTCTGGAACTCCTCCGAGCAAATAGACGAGTACATCGACACTATCTGCTTGTCGCGGTTAGGCACCTCGATACCGATTGTACCCTTGCCCGGGATTGGCGCAATGATACGAATACCCTGTGCGCGCAGACTCTGTGCAATATCCTTCTCAAGGCTCTGAATCTTCGAAATCTTCACGCCCTGCGCCTGCTTAATCTCATACAAAGTCACCGTAGGACCTACCGTCGCATCAATATCGACAATCGGAATACCAAAATATTTCAGTGTCTCCTGAATACGGCACTTGTTATCATAAATCTCGGCGCTGCTCACCTTATTTGGCGACTTGTAATCCTCCAGCAACGATACATAAGGCTTCTTGTAATACTCCAGGTCGCGCAATGGGTCATAGAGTTCAGTCGAAATCTCACTCTCGGGCACGATACGCACATCGTTCTCAATCACATTCACCACCACGCGCTCCTCCTCCGTCACGATTGAGGCATTCGCTGGTCGCGCACCCACGCGAGGGTTTGTTGTCACCTCGAAGTCATCCTGCACTGGCGCTGCCGCTCGTGGCGGAATCACACCACCGCCAACCGTACCAACCGACGAGCCGCCCGCCGACACAACCTCAAAGCCATCATCATCGGGCTCTACCACCTGCGTCTTGCGGTCGAGCAACACATCCACATTTATCTCATTAGGTCTTGCCGCTGGGTTTGGCATCACCATAAATTCATCTTCCACAACTGGTTCTGCCACCTGCGCCGCTGGTCGCTCCTCTGGGGTCTCCACGCGCGACACCACCTCAAAACCATCATCCACACGCGCCGACTGACTCATCTCCTGCTCACGCTTCTGCGCCAGGTACTCGTTCATCGTCATCGGTCTCTGCCCCTCTTGTGGCTTTGGCGACACCACCTCCATCTCATACTCTGGCTCTGGCATAGGCACAACATATTCTCTTGGTTGTGCCGCTGGTAACACTGGCTCCGCCTCCGCTACGACTGGCTCACTTGCCACCAACTCCGGCGCGGCAGGCACCTCCTGCTCCTCGGCAACATCTTCCTCGACCTCCTCTACCTCATTGTCAGCCTTGCGTGCTGCGACAAAATCCTTAACGCCCGTAAAGATTTTCTCGCTCTTATCCACCATCTTGTCGCTGACATTATTCACCTTGCTGATGAAGTTGCGATTGATAAATACACCCGTCAATATCCAACCCACCAGCAACACCAGCAACACGCCCGCGCCCAACGCCGACGACAAGTCATCAGCACACATCACGCCCAACGCGCCTCCCAGGTCGTGCGCCATCTCGGTCTTGCAGTCCACCAGACCGAATGTCAGCGAACCCATAATGAGCACCAGCGCTGCACTCAACACAAAGTGATTGAGGTTAAGTTTCTGCTTACGGAATATGCGCCAGCCAATCACCGTCAGCACAACGGGGATAATCAGACCGCACACACCAAACATTCGATCCACAAGCAGATACGCCACCTTCGCGCCCGCACCGTTGCAGAAGTTCTCAAACGGAATCTTCTCGCCCGTGAGCGACTCATCGTTATTCAACGCAGATATATCCGATGACCAGTGGAAGAAATGCGACACCACCGATGCGATGGTAAACAGACCAATGGCTATAATCACAAACGCCGATATCCACATAATGTTATCGTTCGATTGCGCCACTGGCTGCGCCTTCTTCTTGGTACTATTTTTTACACTTTGTGCCATAAATATAAATAATGTATCTTCTTTTTCTATTCATCAAATGCCTTGCGACGCAATCTCTCGCAATACTCTGCGTCAGCAAAACTCAAAAATTCATATCGCGGCTCGTTCTCCTCCGCCGCCTTGATGCCATAATGCTCAAGCAGACTCTCCACGCGCTTGCTCACCGCCTCGCCCGAATCGATTATCATCACATCGCGCTCTCCAACCACCTGGCGTATCGCCCTCTTTAGGAATGGATAGTGCGTGCAACCCAAAACTATCACATCGACCTCACTCTCCAGCAAAGGCTCTATCACCGCCCTCACCTTCTCAAGCGTCTCGGCACTTTGCTCCGCATCAGCCTCCACAGCCTCAACGAAACCTCGCCCGACGGCTTTTATCACCTCAACGCCCTCGCCATATCGCT
>JAEIGA010019462.1_pt1 | contig 10354 bp, 7 predicted proteins | sample 9270691 | NCBI WGS metagenome assembly JAEIGA01 (sample SAMN17057246, study PRJNA624740) | gut metagenome | biome: biome; isolation source: fecal sample | host: Bos grunniens | place: China: Xizang | collected 2019
GGTTCTGCGCTCGAACTGCTCACGGCTGTCCTTGTACTTATGAACAGCGCGAAGGATGGTAACGACTTCCTTCTTGGTGGGCAGGGGGATGGGGCCGGACACAGCAGCGCCGTTGCGCTTAGCGGTGTCTACGATCTTTGCTGCGCTGGAATCGATGAGCTGATGGTCATAAGCCTTCAGCCGGATGCGAATCATTTCCTGATTTGCCATGGTTTTGTTTCCTCCTTGAATTTCGTACTCAGTTTGCTTTGTTTTGTCTGGGTACGGTGAACTTTCCTGTTAACGCAACCGTGCGTATCACTTTGAGCCAAGAAAAATGGCCGACGCAAGGCCGACCTTTCTCCTGTCGCAACGATATACGCTGCGCTAAACAGAAGCAGTTCAGCCGCCCGATGACCGGACATACTCCGCAGAAGTTACCGCTTTTTAGGCGCAATCTCCTGCATCATCGCAGTGCAAGCGCATAGTATCCCCTATGCGTGCCCGATTATGATACCACTAAAACTGCCTCTTGTCAACAACTTTTTTAGAAAAAATCACAAAATTTTTCATTATTTTTTGTGGCTTTATCCAATTATATTTTTTGCAATTTCGTACACCACCGGGATCAAAAGCGCCGGCAGCATATTCACCGTTTTAATCTTCTTATCATCGTTTGTCAGGAAGTTAATACCAATGCACATCACTAGCGCATAACCCACCATGCAGATATTGCTCAGTAACTCCCCTACCAACACACCGTCCAGCTGGGCCGCCAGCAACGTCATACCGCCCTGATACAACAGAATGGGAATGGCAGAGAACAGAACGCCGTAACCCAAGGATGCCGCCAGCACAACGGAGGTGATGCCGTCAATGATGCCTTTTGTAATCAGCGTACTGCTGTCACCCAGCAGGCCGTCATTGATTGCGCCCACGATCGCCATAGCGCCGATACAATAGATCATAGTAGAGGTGATAAAGCCGGTGGAGAAATTGGACATTTTGAACTTGCTTTCAATCCATTTACAGCCCTTATTTAACCGGCTTTCCAATTTCAGCAGTTCACCGATAAACGTTCCCAGAGCCAGACTAACCACCAAAATCAGTTCTCCGGAACTGGAAATGCTGCCATCGGCCTTGGCTTTCAGCATGGCAGACAACGCACCGCAGATGCCGATAATCAGCACCGCCACGCCGGTGGCCTTATGGATGGAAAACTCCATTTCCTTACTGACCGCTTTTTTGAATACCAGTCCGATAATACCACCCAGCAGAATCAGCGCTGCATTCATGAGCGTTCCCATAGCATTTCTCCCCTTCCCAAAATTTGTTTCATTGTAACACCTTTCTTTTCTCCTGTAAAGATACCGCCTCCGTATATTCAGGAAAAATCCCCCATAGAATGTCCCAAGGAGGGATTGTCTATGGGGAAAAAAGATTTATGGATTGCACTGACGGCGGTGTGCGCCGCAATCATTCTGGCGGTAACACAATTTTGGGGATTGACTATGGAAACTGGCGCGTGGGGATTGTCCTTTCAAGCCGAGGGACAACCGCCGGTAGGGCCTGCCGGCAATCGGCAACTATCCCAATACGACGGGGTCTACTTGGGTGACGAAACCCAAAAGGTTCTATACCTGACCTTTGATTCCGGCTACGAAAACGGTGCTACGGAGAAGATTCTGGACGTGCTGAAAAAGCATAACGCGTCCGCAGCCTTCTTTTTGGTAGGCAATTACATAGAAAAGAACGGCGATTTGGTCCGCCGTATGGTGGAGGACGGGCATATTGTAGGCAATCACACCATGCACCATTTGGATATGAGCAAATTGTCGGACAAAGGGGCTTTTGCCAAAGAACTGCAGGATTTAGAAAAGCTCTTTAAGGAAACCACCGGTAAAGATCTGCCCAAATACTACCGCCCGCCCCAGGGTATTTACAGCCAGGAAAATCTCCAAATGGCAAAAGAACTGGGCTACAAAACCGTATTCTGGAGTCTTGCCTATGTAGACTGGAAGAACGACGCCCAGCCTACAAAGGAATACGCCTTCAGCAAGCTCCTCCCCCGCACCCACAACGGTGCGGTGGTACTGCTCCACTCCACCTCATCCACCAACGCAGAGATTTTAGACGAATTACTGACCAAGTGGGAAGCCGCCGGCTACCGCTTCGCATCCATCGACGAACTGTTTGCATAACAAAAAGGGCGTTGCCACTGCAACGCCCTTTTATTTTTATAAATACCGTCCCAAAATCTGGCGGCTCAGGTTATCCAGCTTGGTTACGTCGGGAATTTCGTACCGGTTGTCGTTAATATCCCGGAGCAGCGCCCGGACACCGTCCATACGGAAGCCGGTGATCAGCACCCGGATCTCAATATCCGCAGGACCCTTGTCTGTTTCGGTATGGAGGGTCAAGCCGTCAAACCGTTCCTCGTAGGCCCAAATCCTTTGAATCTTGGGAACAAGATAGTATTCATTCAGGCAGCTCTCAATAATCTCCCGCTGCTCTGCAGGCAGCGTGGTCAAATCCCGAATGACCGCCTGCTCCGTTCCGCTTTCATCAAGCAATGTGATGAATCTGTTCAAATCCGATACAGGAAACAGCCGTTTCGGCTCTAACTTTTCAAACTTTCTGCCGTCGGCCAGTTCCATATCTACCAGAGTCAGATCCTTGCGGGTGAATCGGGCCATATCCTTATCAATATAAATCCGTTCCATCAGTCAAACCTCTCTTCCCGCTTGGCTTTCCGAACCTCGTCCGACATAGTCTGAATCTGCACCAGCTTGTAGTACTTACCCTTCTTCTCCAGCAGTTCCTCGGGAGTACCCATTTCCAGAATCTTACCTCTGTCCACCACAATAATCTTATTGGCTTTCCGCAAGGTAGACAAGCGGTGGGCAACCATCAAGGTAGTTCTGCCGGCAATCAGCTTCTCGATAGATTCCTGAATCAAATGCTCCGTTTCCGAGTCCACCGATGCGGTAGCCTCGTCGAAGAACAGAATGTTGGGCTTTTTCAGCACCGCCCGGGCAATGGACAACCTCTGCCGTTCGCCGCCGGACAGGCCTACGCCCCGTTCACCCAACACCGTATCGTAGCCGTCAGGTAGACGGGAGATAAAGGTATGGGCATTGGCAATATCCGCTGCGTGGATCACATCCTCCACCTTGGGATCTTTACAACCGAAAGCGATGTTCTGATAGATGGTATCGTTGAACATCATAGGCTCCTGCTGCACGTAACCGATCTCCGACCGATAGAAATTCATATCGATGTCCCGGATGTTAATGCCATCCACCAGAATCTCACCGTCATAATGGTCATAGTACCGCATCAGCAGGTTAATAATCGTAGTCTTGCCGGCGCCGGTAGTACCGACAATACCCACCACATCTCCCGGCTCAATTACAAAACTCACATCGGACAGAGTCTTTTTAGAGCGCTCGAAAGAGAAGTTTACGTTCCGGAACTCAATCTTGCCAATGAGCTTTTCCGGGTGCTTACCCTTAGAGAAATCATTCTCCGGCTCAGCATCCATAATATCCATCAGCCGCTCGGCAGAGTTGAGGAAGTGCTGATAGGAATCGTTAAAGTTGGCAAAGAACCGCACCGGTCCGTAGAACATAGAAGTATAAGAGATGAAGGACACCAAAAGGCCGGGAGAAATAAAGTCCGGATCTTTAATGACCAACTGACCGCCTACCGCCCAGATGAGCAGCGAGCCGCAGCTCATCAAAAAGCCTACCACATGGGGAAACAGGGTGGTAATCCGGGAGGCATTGCGGTTGATGCCCAGCCAATGGGCATTGCGGCGGGCAAATTTCTCTGTGCTTCTACCCTCATTGGCAAAGGCCTTCACCACCCGGATGCCGGGAATGGTATCCGTCAGCACACTGGTAACACCTGCCCAGGCGCGCCAAATACGACGATACAAAGGCACCATCTTCTTGCGGAACCGACGGGAGAACATCACCACAAAAGGTACGGGAATCAAGGATAACAGAGTCAGTCGCCAGTTCATTGTGAACATAATAATCACAATGCCCACAAGGGTAAATAGCTGCACCAGCACCTCCTGGGTTACCCGGAGCATAAAGGATTGGATTGTGGAACTGTCGCCGCTGATGCGGTTGATCATAGAGCCGGTAGAGGTACTGTCATAAAACCGCATCGGCAGATACTGGGCTTTTTCGTACACATCGTTTCGCAGGTCTGCCACAATCTTATCACCGGTAACCTTCAGGTGATAATCCCGCACAGTACCGATACCATGGTGGATTACATGGGTCATTAGCAGCACCGCTACGCACCAAATAAGACCCCGCACATCACCGCCGGGCAGCACATCGTCCACCAACTGCTTAGTCATATAGGGGGGCGCCAAGGATACCGCAGTAGTCACTGCAGACAGAAGCAGGCAAAAGGCCAAAATACCCTTATAAGGCAGTATGTACTTGCCCAGCTTTTGGACGACCTTATCCTTGGATTCGCATTTCATACAGGGCGCACCGGGACGAATCAGTGTTCTGCCGCACTTGGGGCAGACACCGAACTGCTTTTCAAAGGCGGCCTTGACGATGGCGATCTCCTCGCCCATATCCTTGCCCTTGGACACCGCGGTAATAAAGGTGGCGGCAGTGTCGAAAAGGTTTGCCTCCCGATAGGAGAAACGAAGGAAGTTCGTCCGTTTACCCTCCTCTTCATGGGGAGTGAAAATTAGAATTGCGTTGCCGTAGTACCGCTTGACATGGGCCTTTTTCACCTGTTCATAGCTTGTCTTGCGGACACCGCCTTCAAAAGTATCGTCAAAGCCGTAAATGGACTTGTCCGTCACCGCCAGAAAAGAATGGGCATACCGGCTCTCAATACTTAAATCCCCTACAATTACAAATTGCAGGCACTCATCCTCAGGAACGGTCTGTTCCAGTTTTACCGCATCTTCCGGTTTCAGCTTTTTATTGGCTATAAATTTCACACCCCGAAAGGGCGGGTTGATCTCTACGCTGACGCCGCCTTGCAAATGCTCGGCAAGTTCTTTTTCTAAGATTCTCTCTTTCATAACGCACCTCCCGTTATGTCGCCGTCTTATACAGGTATATTATAGCAAATCATCCCGATTATACAACGGCATAACGCCCGAATCAGCCGATTTTTTTATACCAAAATCGTTATACTCTTCTCTGCGCTCTGTATGCGTCTGTCAAAAAAGGAGTGGCTCAGCCACTCCTTTTATCCTTTATATCTGGGCTGGCAGGTAAGGTTGATTCCCAACCGCTTGAAAATCTTCTCATCCACCGGAGACAGGATCACCGAGGAGTGAACTTCGCAACCCCGCAGCTTGCCCAACTGCTCCATAGCCAGCTCCGCTTTGGGGTCGGTGGCGGCGCAGATAGACAGCGCAATCAGCACCTCATCCGTATGCAGCCGGGGATTCCGGTTGCCCAGATGGTCGGTTTTCAAGTGCTGAATGGGGTCAATGACCTCGGGGGCAATCAAATGAAGCGCATCATCCATTCCCGCCAAGGTTTTCAGGGCATTGAGCAGCAGCGCTGCCGAAGCGCCCAAAAGGCTGGAGGTCTTACCGGTCACGATTGTTCCATCCGGCAACTCCATAGCTGCCGCAGGCTTACCGGTCTGCTCCGCCTTCCGGAGGGCAGGCGCAACCACCTTTCTTGCATCCTCAGTAACGTTTGCCTTCTTCATCAGCAGTTCCAGCTTCAGAATCTGACTGTGGTCTGCCTTTCCCTGTTTCTGATCACACAGGGCAGTATAGTATCTGCGGACGATCTCCTGGCGGGATGCCTCGCAGCACACTTCATCGTCTACAATGCAGTTGCCCACCATATTGACACCCATATCTGTGGGAGATTTATAGGGACACTCTCCTAAAATCCGCTCAAACATAGCGACCAGCACCGGGAAGGCTTCCACGTCACGGTTGTAATTGACGGTGGTCTCCCCATAGGCTTCCAGATGGAAGGGGTCAATCATATTCACATCGCTCAGGTCTGCGGTTGCCGCCTCATAAGCCAGGTTCACCGGATGGTTCAAGGGCAGATTCCATACCGGGAAGGTCTCAAACTTCGCATAGCCGGCCTGAACACCCCGCTTATGCTCATGGTACAGCTGACTCATACAGGTGGCCAGCTTGCCGCTGCCGGGGCCGGGTGCAGTCACCACAACCAGCTCCCGCGTGGTTTCGATAAAGTCATTTTTACCGTAACCCTCATCGCTGACAATATAACCGATATTAGCAGGATAGCCGGGAATGTCATAGTGGTGATAGACCTTAATATCCATCGCTTCCAGCCGGTCGCAGAAGGCCTTTGCCATACTCTGCCCGGAGAAACGGGTCAGCACCACGCTGGACACATACAGGCCGAATCCCCGGAATACATCAATCAGTCGGATCACATCCCGGTCGTAAGTAATACCCAGGTCACCACGGATTTTATTCTTTTCAATATCGTCGGCGTTGATGGCAATCACCACCTCCACCTGCTCTTTCAGCTCCAGCAGCATCCGCAGCTTGCTGTCCGGCTGAAAACCGGGCAGCACCCGGGCTGCATGGTTATCGTCATAAAGCTTACCGCCGAATTCCAGATACAGCTTGCCACCGAACTTGGCAATCCGCTCCCGGATATGAGCAGATTGGGTGCGGATATATTTTTCGTTATCGTAACCCAGTTTCATTCTTCCTACGCCCCTTTTTTACAGGTTTGGCAAAATCCAATATTTTATTTATTGTATAAGAAACCGACAAAAATAGCAAGCTATTTTCCAAAAAAAGACCGCAGGATTTTTCTTGCTATTTTCCTATCAAACGGCTATAATAGATGATGAATAAGTGTTTATTAAGGAGGATGCGCCATGGACCCTATTTATGTAACCGGACACCGCAATCCGGACACCGACTCCATTGTAGCCGCCATGGCCTATGCCGCCCTGCGGAATGCCGTGGGCGACAGAGAGTATGAAGCCGCCTGTCTGGGGCATGTGTCCGACGAAACACAGATTGTTCTGGAACGGTTTGGATTCCAGCCTCCCAAGCGTATTACCAGTATGTTCACCCAGGTAAAGGATCTGGATTTTGATACCCCGCCCTTTTTGAGTACTGCCGTTACCGTTGGTAGGGGTTGGAAGATTCTTCAGGAGCAGAAGAACATTTCTGCCGTTCCCGTGATCAACGAAGATGGCACTCTGTACGGTATGCTCTCCCGGGAAAATGTGGCCAGCTACAACATGGAACGGATTTCCTCTGCCGTGTTGGAGCCGGTGCCCCTGTTCAACGTCCTCTCCGTACTGGAGGGCAAGGTCATCAATGCCGCCGGCGAAAACATTGACACCATCAGCGGCGAACTGTCCATCGCCATGCCCCAGCAGAGAGAAAACCTTCTGTTCAACAACAGTGATTCCATCGTCCTGTGCGGCCACCAGCCGGATATGATCAAACGGGCGCTGGAAATGAACGTGAACTGTCTGGTGCTGTGCCAGGCGGAGCTAAGCGAAGAACTGCGCACCATGCCCACCACCACCTGTATTATATCCACACCTTACGATGCTTATCGGGCCGCCCGACTGATTTTTCAGTCTGCCCCCATTGGCAGAATCTGCCGCACCGCAGATTTGGTCTGTTTCCACTTAGAGGATAAGGTGGACGAGGTAAAAGAGCAGGTGCTGAAATTCCGTGAACACTGCTACCCTATTCTGGACGAAAATGAAAAGGTTGTGGGGGTACTGACCCGTTACCACCTGCTCCGTCCCCGGAGAAAGCGGGTTGTGCTGGTGGACCACAACGAAGCCTCCCAGTCCGTACCCGGTCTGGAAGAAGCAGAAATCTTAGAAATTATCGACCATCACCGGCTGGCTGATATTCAGACCACCAATCCCATCTATGTACGCAACGAGCCGGTTGGCTCTACCAATACCATCATCGCCTCTATGTTCCAGGACAGAGGCTTGATGCCCTCGGAGAAGATGGCCGGTATGATGGCCGCAGCCATTATTTCCGATACGGTTATGTTCAAATCCCCCACCTGCACACCTAAGGAAATCCGCACCGCCGAACGCATGGCCCGGATTGCCAACGTATCTTTGGAAGAACTGGGACGGGAGATTTTCTCCGCATCCCTGGAGCATCGTACCGCAAAGGATCTGCTGTATTCCGACTACAAGGAATTCCATATCGCCGGTCACGATCTGGCGGTGGCTCAGGTCACTTGCGTGGACAGTCCTCTGATGCTGGAGCGGAAAGACGATTTCTTATCGCTGATGAAGCAGTCTGCGGAAAAGGACAACCTTTCCATGATGATTCTCATGCTCACCGACGTGCTGAAGGAAGGCACCCAGCTGATTTACGTGGGCGACGACGAGATTATCCATCAGGCCTTCGGCCTTACCCCCAAGGATAACACATTGTTCCTGCCCGGTATTATGAGCCGTAAAAAGCAGGTCATTCCCATGCTGTCTGCCCTGTGGGGCTAATGATTAGGGGTAGAAAACCCTAAAACTTTATGGTATAGTAATACTTTGAAAAAGGAGGATCGATATGGGATTTGAAAGCCTGTTGGGAAACGAACGGCTGAAAGAGAACTTAGCGTTAAGCGTAAGCCGGGGTCGAATCTCCCATTTTTATCTCATATCCGGTCCTGCCGGCTCCGGTAAGCACACCTTGGCAAAGCTGCTGTCTGCAGCAATTCTCTGCCAGGGAACTGACAAGCCCTGTCTATCCCGCAATGCCTGCCGGAAGGTAATGGGCGATACCCACCCGGACTACATCACCGTGGATGATCCGGAGCATAAGACCGTTGCGGTCAAAATCGTCCGGGATGCCCGGGCGGATATGTACGTGATGCCCAACGAAAGCAACCGAAAAATCTATATTTTCCCTCAAGAACTGGGTATCGAAGGGCAAAATGCCCTGCTAAAAATCCTGGAAGAGCCACCGGAATACGGTGTGTTCATCCTTTTATCGGATAACCCGGAAAAGCTTCTGCCCACAGTCCGATCCCGCTGCACGGAGCTGAGCCTTTTGGCATTACCGGAATCCACTTTGCGACATGCTTTACAGGCAGAATTTCCCGACGCAGACGAAGAAAGTCTGTCCGCAGCCATTTGTCGCAGCGGCGGTTACTTAGGGCAGGCAAAGGCCTTGCTTGCCGAGGGCGCAGTGTCGCCCCAGACGGAAGCCTTTGTCCGCAGCTTTGCCAGTCGGGATGGGGTCGGCATGCTGCAGGTACTGGTCCCCATGGAAAAATGGAAACGGGATCAGGCAATTGACGAATGGCAAATCTGGCTGCAGCTGCTGACGGATGCAATCACCTGCCATGCCGGTCAGAAGGCCACCTCCCCCCTTGCCCGGCAGCTAAGCGAAAGCCGCAGTTCCGGAGAACTGATGCAAGCTGTCACCACCCTACAAAAAATCATCGAATACGCACAAGGCAACATTTCTGTAGCCGCAATCTGCGGTTACCTGCAGTGGACCTTGCGATAATAAGGAGTATACAATGGACGAGCAAAACGTAACAATGCCTCAGGAACCTGCCGAAGTGCAGGTGGTGGACATTCAGTTCCGCCCCGGGCAGAAAGTATATTATTTTGATCCGGCAGGTCATACCCTCAATGCCGGTGACCACGTCATTATTGACACCGCCCGTGGTCCGGAGTACGGCACCTGTACTGCCGGCAACCACACCATCTCCACCAAGGATGTGGTAGCGCCTCTGCGCCCGGTACTTCGTCTCGCCACCGAGCAGGACGAAAAGGCCGCCGCAGAAAACCAGACTAAGGAGAAAAAGGCATACGAATTCTGCATGAAGGAGATTGCCGCTCAGGGACTGGATATGCAGCTGGTGTCTGCCGAATGTGCCTTTGACGGCAGCCGGATTCTGTTTTTCTTCACCGCTGACGAACGGGTGGACTTCCGGGAACTGGTAAAAACTCTGGCAAGTAACTTCCATACCCGCATCGAACTGCGGCAGATCGGTGTCCGGGACAAAGCCAAAATGGTAGGCGGATTGGGCATCTGCGGACGGCCCTTCTGCTGCGCAAGCTTCTTGGATGATTTCCAGCCTGTGTCCATAAAAATGGCAAAAACCCAGAACCTCAGCTTGAATCCCACCAAAATCTCCGGCACTTGCGGCAGACTGATGTGCTGTCTGAAATACGAGCAGGATGCTTACGAGGATCTGCTCCGCACCGCCCCCAAGGCAGAGTCCTTTGTAGACACCCCCGAAGGTCGTGGCACCGTGGTGGAAGTGGATCTGCTGCGCCAGCGGGTAAAGGTCAAGATGGAGGAACAGCCTGAGGTAATTCACACCTTTGCCAACGCAGATATTGCCATTCTGCGTAGCGGCAAGGCAAAGAAGAA
>JAEIGA010019463.1_pt1 | contig 10354 bp, 6 predicted proteins | sample 9270691 | NCBI WGS metagenome assembly JAEIGA01 (sample SAMN17057246, study PRJNA624740) | gut metagenome | biome: biome; isolation source: fecal sample | host: Bos grunniens | place: China: Xizang | collected 2019
GATGGGGATGTTGAAGTTGGGGCGGAAATCAGATCTGGTCAGATTTTAGGCTGCCACCTCTATGGACCTCATGCCTCAGACATAATCCAGGAAGCCTGTGCATTGATCAGTCGCAACGTCACTCTTGAGCAGTGCAGAAGCATCATCCACACCCATCCGACTCTGACTGAGGTCTTCCAGAATGCAATACACTCCTAAATATCAAACTATGGAACATGATGTATTTATAAGTTATTCGAGCAGAAATTCACAAGTTGCTGAATATATATACAATGAGTTGCAGAAAGCCTCTATAAAGTGTTGGATGGCTCCAAATTCACTTCATGGTGGTGATGAATATGAGGAAATAATAGAGCAGGCAATCAGAGAATGCAGAGCTCTGGTCCTGGTGTATTCTGAACATGCAGTGACTTCCCGATGGGTCAATAGCGAAGTGACCATTGCCTTCTCTGAGATCAAACACATCATTCCTTTCAGAATTGATGAAACTCCTCTGGAAGGAAAAATGAAAGTGAAACTCATCCAGTCACATTGGATAAACGCGTGCTCAGATTTCAGATCAAAGGTTGGAGAACTCATTCAAAGTATACAGAAAGCCTTGAATTCCGCTTCTGAGTATACAGAATTTGTCGCAAACAAACAGTCGGCACAAGAACTTAATTTTGTTCAGCGTTTTGAATTTGAAGATGCTAATGAACTATTTGAGGACAAGCATAATGCAGAGGCCATAGATATGATTCTGCCTCTGGCATTGATGGGCAACAGAGAATCTCAGATGTTGCTTTGTAAGATATATTTTCATCTGACAAACCGTTCACTGGGTGCAAATCATCTTCGAAGCATAAGTCCAAAGATCAAAGAGGTCATTTCATCAATTGCCTCGACAGGAGAAGATTGGGCAAATTTCATCATGCATTGCTATGCCTACAAGCAGAATGATAATCAGGCTTCACTGAACCATCTGAAAGTTGCAATTGAAACTGACTCGATTGCCTTGGCATATCTGAGATTAGGTATTGTATATGGCTATGGTCTCGGAGTGGATGTCAAGTGGAGCCATGCAATGGACTGTTATAAGAGGGCGGAGCAATTAGGCTGTAATGAAGTATATAGTTATTTAGGTCAGATGTTTAGATGGGGATATGATAAGTCTCAGCCTGATATAGGTACTTCCATAGACTATTATATGAAAGGCGTAGAGGCAAATGACTGGAGAGCTATCAGAGGATTGAGCGATCTGTATATTAATGAAGCAGATATGCTCGATGAGGCTGCCTCCTTCCTTGATAGACTGGCTGACAATGATACGGAAGGAATAGAACTCCTCTATGGTGATTATTACAGAAAGAAGTATGAACTGAACAAGAAAGCTGGAGCTTATTATCTGAAGCAGGCGATAGAGTTCCTTGAAATAGCACTTAATAAAGGCTATTTTGAAGCATATGGCACATTGGCTTCTATCTATCATGATGAAAATGATATTGATAAAGCAATGGAATATGCTGAAAAGGGATATCTGCATGGAGACAGTCTCTCTTATCATATAATATATAAGATTGAGAGAAGCAGAAAGAATTATGCGAAAGCCTGGGAGGTGACAGAAGAAAGGAACAATATCTTCTGTATAGGTGGAGGATTCCTGGGAGAGCTATATATTGAATATGGTTACCTTCCATCTGAAAAATATCGTCCGATCTTGATCAAGTTGCTTCAGAGAAATGCCACAATCGGAGGTATAACCTCATGCAAGAGCCTTATAACTCTTTATTCTGAGGAGAGGTTCGGCATGAAGAATTCAGACATGGAGGAGAAGTATCGTCGAATGGCCGCAAATATTGGAGAAGCTCAAAGTAAGAATGGTGTGAAATATATCCTTGACTATGCGAAGTATCTGTTGGATAAGGATTCGTCACATTATAATCCGATGAGTGCTATCAAATATCTGAAGACAGCTGTCGAGAAAAAATCTATAGAAGCCTCTATTCTCCTACTTAAGCAATATGAGGGCAAACAGGACATGTCTTTCTTTGCAAAGCAGTATAATAAGGCGCGCTCCTATATATTGAAGTGCGGTGCATATGATATTAATCATTCCTCTTTCGAGGGTTTATACAAGGAATTGTATAATACCCCGATGAATGATGAAAATATTTCTTATCTCAAGTCATTCCATATGAAAGTATTCCTTGAATTAGTGGATGAAAAACATAAGGAAATCAGGGTGGAGTCATGCGTATGTCTGCTTAAAGGATATGATGATGGTAAATGGCAATTGTCAGAGGAGGTAGTAGCCTCAATCAAGACTGTCTTGATTGCCAATAAGAATATTAAAACCCTTAACTTATAGACCATGAAATGTGTTGCTAATTTTTTGATAGGGATAATTATGTCTGTATCTATGCTTGTTTCTTGTGCGGAGAAAGAGCAGGAACAGGAGTTCTGGCTTGGTGCAGACCTTGGCTGGATCACTGAATATGAAGCTTGGGGACATAAGTTTTATAACAAGGATGGGCAGGAGATGGAGTGTACTGCTTTGATGAAGGAGTTGGGACTTAATGCTGTCCGTCATCGTGTGTGGGTGGACCCGTCAAAGCATGGCAACTGGTGCAGTAAGGAGGATCTTCTAGTGAAATGTCAGAGGGCAAAAGCTCTCGATATGGAGATTCTGCTGGATTTCCATTACAGCGACTGGTGGGCAGATCCTGCCAAGCAAAATATCCCTGCATCATGGAGTGGACATAGCTATGAGCAGATGAAACAGGATCTTTGGAACCATACCGTGGATGTTCTGAATTATTTGAAAGATAATGAAATAACTCCCAAGTGGATTCAGGTTGGCAATGAGACAAGGAATGGCTTTCTCTGGAGTGTGAAGTCCAACAAATTCGGTTGGCCGGAACTAGATGAGAACGGAAACACAACCATCACTGAGTCAATGGGCCATGTAGTTCATAATCCGGAGCAATATGCGGGATTCTTTGCCACAGGATACGACGCATGCAAGTCTGTCTTTCCGGAGTCCATAGTTATGGTTCATCTTGACAATGGATTTGATAAAGACCTGTATGATTTTAACCTTGGAGTACTGAAGGATAACGGTGCCAAGTGGGACATGATCGGAATGTCACTTTATCCGTTCTGGGCTCTTGACGGAGGTTTCAGAACAGATGAAGACCAGACGATTGCAGACTGTATTGAGAATATCAAATACGTCAGCGAGAAGTTTGGTTGCGATGTGATGATTGTTGAAACGGGTTTCCTGGTTGATGAGAGTGATCCTGCTAGGATGGAGCGCAGCAGAAGCCAGCTTGCACGTACGATCCGAGAATCAATCAACAACACCAACGGACGCTGTAAGGGTGTATTCTATTGGGAGCCGGAATGCAGACCATCACAATATAAACTCGGCGCCTTCACAGAAGATGGTCGTCCTACAGTCATCATGGATGCCTTTAAGGATTGGTCTGAATAGAATTGTTGTCGCAACTGAAATAGCTGAGAACTTCTACAGCAAGATACACTGAAATAATAATAGCGAGCCACATATTTACCTCCATTTTTAATTTATGGTGCAAATATGTGGCTCATTTGTGCCAAGTCACAGCACAATGGCTGAGATTATTTATTTTTCTTGAAAAATTTCTTGAATTTGCTTACTTTCTTGATTTCGAAACCGGACTTGACGATGAATTTCAATGTGCCCAAGGCAGTATCGCGGTCATAGTCCTTTTCAACTTCAGGGAGTTCAGAATATGGAACCAGACAAGGATGTGTCTTCTTTTCATCATTGCGCTCTGCTCCTAGAGTCCATCCTTGGTCTATTCTGCTTTTTGCCCATACTTCATGAACATTTTCTGACATCTGTTCCACGAGTTCATCCAGCTCTTCCGGCAGTTCTACATCACTGGTGTCAATCGGTTTAGGAGCATAACTTACCGGAGCATCTGCTGTTGTCTCATTTTTGTCAGGACCAGCAATCAGCTTCAATGTATTCTTGACAACCAGCCAATCATAATGTCTTTTAGGGTCCTTCAGCAAAGAATATGCAACCATGCCTGGATGCAGTTTCAGTAAATCACTTTTGACACCATCCGAATACTTATAACCTAAAATGATATGGGCAGAGTTCCATCTAAGATGTTCACACACTGCAAGATATTCAAATGTTGAGCGATGCTCAGGACTTGAGTGTTCGGACTTTTCATTAATTTTATCATATATGTCGTCCGCAATCTTTGATGAAGTGAATGAACATAGTTCCAATTTTGTCGTTACGTGCAGACAGTTTGAATAATCCTGAAAAATACCTCTTCTAGCTGAAAATCGCTTTTCGCAGTCATCATCTCTAAGGAGTTTCTTCCTTGCAGCCCATTTACCGCTTACATCAACATCTGGTTCGGTCATTCGTTCATAACTTTCGTAGAACATCCTTGCAGCATTCTCCAGGTTTTCGAGATTGATGTTATCCTTTGTCCAGATACTCTTGGGTAAACCAAATATATGAATGCAATTGCCAAATGCCTTATTTGCGTTCAAGATAGCTCTTTCCCTTATAGCACTTGTCGATTGCTGTCTTACTGCAATAATGAACCTATCTTTCAAATTACGCTCATTTCTGATTGCAAGTTCAGCAACATCCATTGCAATCTTCAAATTCAGATCATCATTACCGAGGCTGATGACAATATAGTTGAGATCAAGTATAAGTTTCTGTATTTCTGTCCAGAATTCTGAGCTATCAACTTCGCACACATGGTTCTCAACCTCTCTTGGTCCCTCTTTCCTGATAAGTTTCTGGGTGGCTGCATCTAATTCCGTTACGTTGACATCACAATAATTTTCGAATAGGGTCTCTCTATTCTGATTATCAAATACATGGCATTTGAATGGGGACTTGTTTTTTGCCTTATCAGGGAATGAACCGAATTCATAGAGGAATTTCAAGGCCTCTTGTCCGGTTTCTCCGAATCCAATGATTGCGCAATTGAACGGTGTGGTCACATAACCTAGCTTCTTGCCATTTTCATTCTTTGCAATATTGACATATTTGACTGGCAGGAACACCCCGGAAGGGTCTTTTTTCATGGACTCTACAGCGAGGAAAGATGAGTCTATGAATTTGATACGGTCAGAGTCATCTGCAAATGTGTCGTAGCGGTTGACAAGACCATCCTTCTTTGCATGACAGTAAATATTACACTTAAATCCCCAGAGTGCTTCGAGAATCCTTAAGTTTCTCGGCTCATCATCAGATATTATATAAGCGTTATTTTTAGGACAGTTTAACCATGAAATCAGGGCGTCCATATATTTCTGATTCTTTTCTGCCTTGAGGATCACATGATTTTCATTGATGATATCGATGTCCTTGTTGTTGAAGAACCTGGAGATAATATCCCATATAGTTATGCCTTGAGGAGCATCGTCAATTTCAGGAAGGTCCACAAAGATGATATCACCGTCCAAAGTTTCAGCTAACATCTTAGAGGCAGGATTATATCCGAAAAAGATATGGGTACATCCATTAAGTGCATGTGTGCGGTGCCTTCTTAACCACATATAGGTGAATACCTTACGTGAGAAAATATGGAAGATGGCAGCTGCACTTGTCATGATCGCCATTACATATAGAGGTACATAGATATAGAACATGCCCGGCATGGTCTTGAGGACATCCATTACCTCTCCTTTGAATATGATGGAGTTGGTAAAGAACATCTCTACGGAATATTGCATTGAGAACCATATTCTGGCCCATATATCTGCAACCTCATTGAATTCTGATTTTGTGACATGACAAAACAGGAACATGTGGTAGATAAAACTGAGAAATGCTATTGTGCTGAATGCTATAGCAAGATTTTTTGTCCTTCTCTCCTTTCCGGTCACTCTAAAAAGGAATATGCCATAAATGATCATCACGACAGGCACAATCAGAAGTCTCAAATCAAAATGCATCATAGGTATTGTGTTCTTGTTAATATACGCGAATATAGTAAAAACATTAATAGATTGATATTTTGCTAAATAAAGAAAATTAGAGTAAATTTACATTTCATATAGAACCGAAATAATTATGGCACACGAAGAAAATCTCTCAATCGGCGTATTCATCGACGGCGGATATTATGCAAAGATCAATGAAGGCTTTGGTGGAACTAGGGAAGTCAATCTGAAGGGACTTCTGAGTTTTATATGCAAAAGGATTTCTCAAGATAACAATATAGACAGAAAACGTCTTTATGTGACTGAGTGTCATTACTATAGAGGTCGATATAGGGCAGCTGATGCCAAGGCGAAGAATCTTCTCTATGACGAGAGAAAGTTCGAGGATATGCTGATTGAAAATGATGTCATATTCCATTATAAGCATCTTCGCACCGATCCGAAAGGTGGAGTCATTGAGAAAGGTGTGGACACTTGGTTTGCCCTTGATACCTATGAGATGACTCTTTTCAGGGAATTTGACTATGTTGTCCTCATCAGTGGAGATGCGGACCATGAGATGCTTGCCCGTAAACTCAAGGCTCTCAAGACTCATGTCATTCTCCTTACATGGGATCCGGCCAACACTGCATCCACCTCGCGATTCTTGAAGGAAGAGGTGTGTACTCATATGGATATGAACAGCATTATAGCAGATGATAAATCATTGCTTCAGACATTGACCCTATAAAGCATGGACGATAAATTTCAAGCGAAAGTCAGCGAACGTCTGCAACATTATATGAATTGTGGTCTTGAACACGATATAGTGTTGAAGATGATAGGACGTGATTTTCCGTGTATGGATAATGAGGCTCTTGATTGCTGCGTAAATGCAGCCTATCAAAGATATTATTCAGATAAAGCCGGTAAAGGTGGAGCTGCGCATGTCAAAGAGGTGCGGCTGGCACATAGCAATCATGTAGATGGACCTTTCTTTTCTCATGTGGGGTATAAGTTCCATGTTGCAGATGGAGAAGATCTTCTGGTGGCCGTGATGCTGGAGAATCCATTTTATCTGTCCAAGAAGGCTAATGTACATCTGACTGTTCATGTCAATGGAAATCAGGTCAACGAGTTCAAGCATATAATGTCAAAGGAGGAGAGAAGGAAAGTATATTACATTCCTCTGAACATTGAACAGATAGACTCCTTGAAGGAAGATGGAATTCATGGTATTACTGTCGAAATTATCGATGAGAATATCGAGGGCCGGCATCATACTATGTATCCGACTATTTTTCGTGGAGAGAAGGATGCTGCTGATGCATTTGCTTTGACAGAGGCATCCGTATATGACAGTTTTGATTATGAGCGCAGGACAGAATTCAATATCAGTGAGAGTGAGACGGTTAAATTCCGTGTGTTGTTAGATTATAATGGTGGTTATGGTTATATGACCGATCTGGATGGCGTTGTGGTCTTGAAGTCATCTGATTCAAAGGATAGAAGATTCAACCTCATTCGTCATATACAGATATCCGAGGAACATGTTGGCTCGAAAACTCTCATTGGACAAATCGAACTTTTCAATACTCTGGACATATACCAGTATAATGACTCAACCCCGTTATACAAGGTTCAACCAGGAAAATATACTGTCGAATTCTATATCTGGGATACTTTGTTGTGGAGCGGAGAAATTGAATTCGAAGATTCTGAATTCAAAGCTTCAGAACCTCAGGTTGAACAGCATTTTGATTTTGATGCAGAATTGGACCGGATTTTAAAGGATCTGGAGTTGGAATATCAGTCCAAGACTGAAGCTGAGCCTGAAACAGAAGAAGATGTGAAATCCGAGCCTGAACTGGAGCCGGAGGAAGAAAATCCGTTCGATTTCATTGAAGTGGTCGGACTGAATCTCTATAATGTGAACAGCAATAGGGATGACCATGAAAAGTGTTTAGCCAGTCTTTCATCACTTCCGCAGACATCCTTTGCAGCAGATAAACTTAAGATGCTGTCAGTTATTGGAAAGTTCAAGAAACTCCAATATAGTTATCTGTTAACTAAGTATGAGTCATTCAAGTGGTCAATTTATGATCAGACCGGCAGGTTGGTGGATACAAAGATTCCTTGTCAGGAAACAGTCCAGGAAGAATTATGGATATGCGCAGCTTTCGGTGATTTCTGCAGCCAGCAGTGGACTAAAGGCACATATCGCATCGAACTTCAGTGCTTAGGCACGACTGTCATCAGTGCTGTTTTCAATGTCGGGGATATTGATGTGACAAGTGATTATGACCCAAAGTTGATCACAAAGAGACTGAGTGTCATTGCTGACACAGTGGCCGGGAACTCCCTTATGCGGCTTGAGAAGATGGCAGGTCTGAAAAAGGTCAAGGAAAAGATCCATTCATTGATGAACTTCCATAAGCTGCAGCAACAGCGTGAGGCAGCAGGTCTTCCCGTCAAACGTCCTGCTCTGCATGCGCGTTTCCTTGGTAATCCTGGAACCGGCAAGACAACTGTGGCAAGACTTCTTGGCCAGATATATAAGGAAATGGGACTTCTCAGCTCAGGACATGTTGTGCTTGAGGAGAGAAAGAACATGATCGGAAGGTATTATGACAGTGAAGGACAAGCCGTAGACAATGCGCTCAACAGAGCTAAAGGAGGTATACTCCTTATTGATGAGGCTTATAACCTATATGTGGAGAGTGATGACAAGGATCCTGGAAGGCGTATTTTGGAATACCTGCTCACGGCTCTTTCTGATGAGAACAACAGAGACTGGATGCTTATTCTGGCAGGATATCCAAATGAGATGAAGGCAATGCTGGAGTCCAATCCTGGCATTGAGTCTCGTGTGAATGAGGTTTTTGAATTTGAGGATCTTAATGTTGAAGAGCTTCTTGAAATTGCAGAATTGTATTGTGATGACAATACCTACGAACTGAGTGAGGATGCACACGAAAGACTCAAATCAGTTATTGCACGAGATGTTGCTGCCAAGGATAAAAACTTCGGTAACGGCCGATATGTGAAGAAACTGATGGAGACTGCCATCAATACTAATATGGCAACAAGACTCAGTAAGATAGAGTGTCCTACATATGATCAGCTTGTGACCATTGAGGCTGATGATATTCCGATCAGTCAGGAGGATGCCGAACGTATCTCATCCAATGGTTTTGATGAAGCAGCTATTGATGAGGCTCTCAAGAGGTTGGATTCTCTTGTTGGTTTGAGTAAGGTCAAGAGTGCGATTCATAACTTTGTGAATGTTTCAAGATATCTTCAGTCACAGGGTGAAAGATACAGAGGTAAAGGTCTTCTCAAATGGAACTTTACGGGTAATACAGGTACGGGAAAAAGTACTGTTGCTCAGATACTTGCCGATATTCTGAAGGCAATGAACCTTGTCCAGAACAGTGAGTTGACTGAAGTTAAGGGAGAGGAGATTTTCAATGTTTCGGATTATGAGTGCAATGAGGTCATCAGGGGTGCAGTCAAGAGATCGCGCAGGGGAGTCCTGTTCATCGATGGTGATGCTCCTGAGTTCCGTTCAAGCCATTACAGACTGACAAGCGAGCAGATCAGATTCAAACTTGCAGCTCTTGCCAGTGAGGATAATGCTTCCGGTGCACTTATCATTTCGGAATGCTCATCGTCTAATCTTTCTATAGCTCATTCGCTTGCATCCAATGGCATATATGACTTCGATCATACGTTCATTTTTGATGATTATACAGACGTCGAACTTTACGACATCCTTCTTCAATGTCTTGACAAGCATAAGACACGGGTGTCTGATGAGGCAGAGATTATCCTGAGGGAATATGTACGGAATCTTTGTGCAAACAGAGAACTTTCTTTTGCTAATGCACGAACAATGAAGAACCTTTCCCGCGCAATTTTCGAGACTGTGATTCTTCGTCTGAGTAAGGATCAGGATCCGGCAGCAGAGCGTCTTGTGCTTGCTTGCGATGTGGAAAGCTTCGTATGGAAGAAGATTTCCAATAAGATTGGATTTTAAATCAAGTCACTATTGACAGACATCCCAGGTCATGGCGTGCTGGTAGGTCGTTCCGCCCACATTTATAGCCAATGCAAGAACGCATAGTTCAGGAATGGTGAATTTATAGATGAATTCACCTTCTTTTCGTGGCTTGTCTTCCCATTTTGTGTAGGCTACATTATTGACTATCAATGCCCATCTCTCCTTTGGATTTGCCTTGAAATGGAATATATATTCCTTGCCGACCTTTAATGGAGCATGCATAGGGATGCTTACTATCTCGATGCGTTTTGCGTCACTAAATACTTCCGGCACCGCTTGAGTTCCAGTTATTTTGACAGTGTCAAGAACCATTTTTCCGTCAATCCCGGCCTGCTTATACCAATTTGTATTCAAGTGCTTGATTCC
>JAEIGA010019464.1_pt1 | contig 10353 bp, 7 predicted proteins | sample 9270691 | NCBI WGS metagenome assembly JAEIGA01 (sample SAMN17057246, study PRJNA624740) | gut metagenome | biome: biome; isolation source: fecal sample | host: Bos grunniens | place: China: Xizang | collected 2019
CATTAAGAATTATTGACCAATGGGTTTACCATAACCGTTTGTACAGAGCGGCTCAATTTGTAAGCGAAATGCCAAGTCTTGAATTAGTTCAACTAACATCTTTTGGTTGTGGATTAGACGCCGTTACAGCAGATCAAGTTGATGAAATTTTGCGTGCAAAAAATAGAATGTACACTTTGATTAAAATTGACGAAGGAAGCAACTTAGGTGCGGTTCGCATTCGTATTCGTTCGTTGATTGCAGCTGTAAAGGAAAGACGCAGAAACAAGGTAAAAACTCAAATTAGAAGTTCAGCTTATAATCGTGTAATTTTTACAGAAGAAATGAAAGAAAACTACACAATTATTGGGCCACAACTTTCGCCAATTCACTTTAGAATTTTGCAAAAAGCATTTGAAAGCGGTGGATATAACTTTGTAGTTCTTGATGCAGTTGATCCAAAAGCAATTGAAGCTGGGTTGAAATATGTAAATAACGATGCTTGTTATCCTTCTCTTTTAGTTGCTGGTCAAATGATTGCTGCCTTAGAAAGTGGAAAATATGATTTAAAGAAAACAGCTTTGATTATTTCTCAAACTGGTGGTGGTTGTAGAGCTACAAACTATATTGGCTTTATTCGTCGTGCTTTGAATGACGCGGGTTGGGGCCACATTCCAGTTTTAAGTTTGAGTGCACAAGGTTTTGAAAAAAATCCGGGATTCAAATTAACACTCCCATTAATCGACAACATTGTAAAATCGGTTATGGTTGGTGATGTTTTGATGCGCGTTTTGTACAGAACTCGTCCATACGAAGCAGTTCAAGGTAGTGCAAATCAGTTATATAAAAAATGGACTGAAATTGCAGAAGAAATGTTTGTAAATCGTGTTTCTTTCCATAAGTATCACAAACTTATTAAAGCAATTATTCGCGATTTTGATAATTTGCCTTTAAAACCAATAAAAAAAGCGAGAGTTGGTGTTGTTGGAGAAATCCTTGTAAAATTCCATCCAACTGCAAATAACCAAATTGTAGATACAATTGAAAAAGAAGGTGCAGAATGTGTAATGCCAGATTTTGCAGATTTCTTCTTGTATACAGCTTCTACTGGTATTTTCCGTCACAAGCAACTTGCGTTCCCTGGAAAAACAGAAAGAAATGCAAGACTTGTTGTGGCTGCATTGGAATTCTATCGTCGTGGAATGAAAAAATATCTTAAAAAGAGCCGCCGTTTTGAAGCACCAAATTCAATTTACAAAATGATGAAAGGTGTTGATGATATTGTTCAACTTGGTAACATTACTGGTGAAGGTTGGTTCTTAACTGCAGAAATGGTTGAATTAATTGAAGAAGGTGCTCCAAGTATTGCTTGTGTTCAACCTTTTGCATGTTTGCCAAACCACGTTACTGGAAAAGGTATGATTAAGGAATTGCGCCGTCGTTATCCAAATGCAAATATTAGTGCAATTGACTACGACCCAGGTAGTTCTGAAGTTAATCAGTTGAATAGATTAAAATTGTTGTTATCTAATGCTCCAATTGGTAAACATCCTGACGAAAATAAAGAAGGAAAAATTCGTATGTCAGATGGAAGTTTAGTTGAACCTCAAATTAGACTTGCAGAAGGTGCAACAGATACTGATCCTGCGCAACACTAGGATTTGTGTTTGTAAAAAGGAGGAATGGACCTTATGAAAAAAATAATTTTGTTTTTATTGATTCTTTTTGGAATTTCTCCTGTTTTTGCAGCTCAACAAAAGTGGAATATTCCGGATTCTTCTGAAGTTAGAAAAAAACTTGTAGAAAAATGGTTTGAAGCGCCACTTTCTTCTGTTAGAATGAATTTACCAGAGATTTATAACAATCCCGCTGGTGAAAAATTTCAGGTAAGGTTGGAAGAATCTGATACAACGTATAATATTTTTGTTGCTCCACAAACTACAATAAAAGTTGATGTTTATTCTGATTTAGGAAAAGAAACAAAAGAACAAGAAGTTTATCCTGGTGATGCTCCTGGAAGTTTTGTAATTATTAAAGACAAAAAATCTGAAAAAATATTAAGAATTAGATATTACTTTTTAAAAAATAGCGAAGTTTTTATTCAGTTTACACCAAGTGGAAAAACTGCTTTTGCAGATTTAGTAATTTTTGGTAATTACGCTGCTCGAGGAGTTCCAACAGGAGTTCCTTTTTCTACTTTTTATACCGCTTCTTTTGAAAAAGTTGCAAATATTACAAAATATTCAATTCCTTGGGATTATGTAAAAATTGAGCCAAACTTGTATCATAGCGTTTTACAAATGGCCGCTGTAATTCAAGAAAAATTACCTCATATTCTTTTTGCTCCAGATGCAATGTATGACGAAAATGGTGATTTAGTTCAAATTTTTAGTGGGAAACCTTTTGAACAAATTCAAACTGAACAAGGCGATACAAGACTTATGCTTTCTTCGGCTGGATTTATAAAATGGATTGCCGACGGGCTTGTTGAACCGCTTGCTGGTGGAAAAATAAAACGTGAACCACTTTTGCAAGAAACTGTTCAAGTAAAATCTACAGGTTTACAGGGAAATCTTTCACAAAAATATAATTTATTTTTTGCTTTAGATTGGATTCGTAATCTTTCTTCGGCTGTAATTTCTGTTTATACGGGAAAAACTTACAAATTTAATCAATCTGGAGTTGATGTTACAATTAATCCTTTTGCTTCAACCATTTCGAATACTGGTGTAGAAAATATTGTTACATTTATAGAAAATTCAGGATATTCAGTAGGTGTTTTAAAATCATTATTGTATGTTTTGGCAAACACAGAACCTGGAACTTTTTATTTTGGGGCAATAAGAGAAACTGATAGAACCGTTACTCCAGAAGTAAAAGTGTTTAATCAATGTGTTGCATTTTTTCCATATTTTGCAACAGATGGAAGTTTTAACGCATATGTTTTTATGAATGGGCGAGGAATTTCTCTTGAAGAATTTTGTAACATTTATAAAGATGATTTTGTTTATCTAACAAGAGTAAAATCCTCTGAGCAATTTTTTCCTCAATAATCAATTACTCTTAAAAATTTTAATTTGAAAACTAATATGAAAAAAATATTTATAATTGTTTTATCTTTTTTATTGTGTAGCGTAGTTTATGCAAAAGAAGCAGATGCTACAGATAGGTCTGTATACAATCAAATTGTATATATGTACAGCAATGGTTTTTACGATTCTTCAATTCATTTGATTAATCAGCTAAAAGAACAATTTCAAAATTCAAGTTTAATTGAAGAATGTGAATTTATAAAAGGGCAGTGTCTTTATTATCAAAAAAAATATAATCAGGCATTAAATTGTTTTTTTTCTGTTTGCAAAAATATAGATAATTTGTATTACAATCAAAGTATTTTGTATTCTGCACGTAGTTTTTTTATGATGCAAGAATTTAATGAAGCAATTCCTTTGTATGAATTTATTGTTTTAAACGGAAATAATTTTTCGAAGAATGATTATGTAGAATCTTTAAAGAAACTTTTTATTTGTTATAACAATACTGGAAATAAATCAAAGACTGAAAATTTGGTAAAGAAAATTAATAAAGATGATTTTGGTCTTGAAACATACAATCAACTTTTGGAATTAAAAGATTCTGTTCTTGCAGATTATTATCTTGCAAAGAAAATGCTTGAAGAAAATAAAATTGATGATTGTATTAAGATTTTAAGTAAGATTGAACATGAAGTTGAAAAATCTAATAATCAAAGTTTTAAAGATTCTTATTATGCATTGTTAATTCGTTGCTATGCTATAAAAGAAAAATGGGATTTAATTCCAAGTGCTTTTGATAAAATTGTACAAAAAAATAATAACGTAATTTATTTTGCAGCATACGCTTATTACAACACAAAAAATTATGCAAATGTAATTACGCTGCTTGAAAATAAAACTTACTTGCAGGATATGTATAAAATATCTGTGGCGCTTGAAAGTTTTAAAAATCAAGATTATGAAAAAAGTTTGCGATTTTCACAAACTATAAAAAATGCTTATGCAGAATATTTGAGTGGATTAAATTATATCAACTTAAAAAATTGGAAAAAAGCGATTTTACATTTTGAGTCTTTCTTAAAAACAAATCCAAAGAATGAATATTTGGCAAGGTTTTATAAAGGATATGCAGAATTTTTATTAAATCAAAGTGAAAAATCTTTAAAAACTTTTGAACAATACTTGGATAATTCCAAAAATAATAAATTAATTAATAGAAAATATGAGCAACTTGCATACGAATATTCTTTAAGAAATGCAATTAATTTAAAAAATCATCAGAAAATTATGAAACTTGCTGATGAACTATTGTCAATTTCAACTAGTGAAAAAGAAAAACAGGCATTAACAATTTTTGTTGCCGAAATTTATTCAGATTTTTCTGATTATGTGAATGCAATTAAATTGTTGCAACCATACGAAAAAGAATTTTCTGAAAAAAACTTAAACGCTTTGTACACACTTGCTACAATTTATGAAAAAAATGAAGATTTTGAAAATGCACACAGACTTTATTCTTCAATTTATAAAAAATTTTCAAAGGACAATTACGGTATTCAATCGTTGTTTAGACAAGCTCAACTTTATTATTCAAATAAGGATTTTAAAAATGCCGAAGATTGTTTTTACGAATTTATTTACAAGTATCCGAATGATGAAAATTTAGTTTCGGCAATGTATTATTGTTCGGAATGTTATTTGAAAAATGGCAAAAAACAAAATGCATTGATGATGTGTAATACAATTGTAAGTAGTTTTCCATATTCTGCATACGATTATGCATCTTATAAAAATCTTGTTTCAATTTATTATGATTTAAATGATTATACTTCTGCTCTTGAAACTACAAATATTTTAATAAAAAAATATCCGGCACAGGTTGGTGCAGACGGAATTATTGAAAAACAAAAAGAACTTACAAAGATTGTGGCTGGAACAGATAAAGAAATTGCTAAAAAGTATGCAGAATATTCAAAAATTGGAAACAATTCTGTAAAAGGAAGAATTCTTGGTACAGAATTAGTTTCTTTATACATGAAAAATAATTTTGAAAGTGAAGAAGGTTTTGAATTAGCGTCCGATTTGGTGTTGTTGCAAAGTTCTGAAAAAGAAACTTTTTACAAAGCTCAAAATTATGAAAATATTGCGCATTATTATATGAGCAAACAACATTATAAAAACGCTGCTGAAAGCTTTTTGCAGGCAACTGAATTTTACAGAATTACAGATAAAACAAAACCTGCAGAAACTTTGTATCTTTGTGTAGAATGTTTTAATTTTGCTAAAATGTATTCAGATGCCGAAGAAACTGCAAAAGTTTTAATTAATTTGTATCCAGATACAGATTATGCAAAAAATGTTAAGAAATTGTTAAAAAATAGATAATAGATTTTAAGTGGGAATATTTATGAAAAAGATTTGTACTATTTTTATTTGTTTATTTACTTTATGTGGAACTTTTACTTTTGCACAAGAAGCAAAAATTGAACTTCCAGAACTTTCAACGGAGGTTTCTGGCGTAGATGTTGTTGCAAAAAATGATTCTTTGCCAGACTTTAAGTTGGTAATTGATATGCCTCCATCTTCTGAAGATATTGTTCCTGTTTTGCCAGAAGAAGATATTCCAGAAAATAAATATGAACCTTCAATGTTACAAGAGCCTGCTAAAATGCACGGAGATGGTTTAATTGGTGGCGGTTATCCTGGTGTGTTGATTGGTGAGTTTAATCTTATTCAAGTAGATGAACAAAATCCGTTGGAATTAAACTTTTTGCATAATTCTGCATATGGCTACGCTGGAAAGTCTTTATTAAGTGGATATTCTGACAGAAGTACACAGATTAATTTGGAAAAAACTTTTACATTAAATACTATAAAATTAGATTTACAAGGTGCGTTTAAAACTTTAGGTAACGGTTTGCAATCACAACAGGAATATTTTTCTGCAATAAATCAAAATCAGTTGTGTGGGAATGTTACATTTGAATGGGAACCTGTTAAAACTTTTACAATTGGAACAAATGTAAATGCAGTTTCATATAACCGATATTTGGATGCTACAAAAAATGCAGAAGCATATTCTTCTATTCCAAGATATGAAACAGAACTTAATCTTTTTGATTTAAATCCTACTTTGTTTCTTAGATGGGAAGATTATGGTTTTACAGTTGGGTTAAATGGTTCTTATACTTTGAATTTTGAATCAAACAAACAATTTGAAACTTTACATAGAGGATTTGTTCAAACTGCTTTTGGATGGAAAAACGATATTTTTAATGTAAAGGCTGATGTAGGAATTGTGTTTGGAAACCAAATGGAACCAAACAAAGTTATTATTCCTTTTACAGTTGGTGTATATTTGAATATGCCTTCGTATTTTTCTACAAGAAATTTTATTGTATCACTTTATGGTGGTTTAGATTCAAAAGAAACTTCAATAATTTCTTTAGAAACAAAAAAGAAGTTTTCTACATTTAGTTGTGCACCATTAGAGCAATCTGATTGGTTTGGAGCTTTTGAATTAATGTTACCAATAAAATCTTCATTTACAGGAAATGCTTTTATTGAATATAGACATACTGCTTTTGATAATGGTATTTGGGATGTTGATTATAATAAAAAATTAGCAAGTGGGTTGTATGGATATTCAAAAGTATCAAGGCAATCATTAAAAACTGTGTTTGACGTGTCTTACAAGTACAAAATATTTTCTATTGGTGGAAAATGGAAGTCAAATTGGTTTTATGTTCCTTCTTTGGAAACTGCACAAGCTGTTGGGCTAATGCTTGCATTCCAAGATGAAAATGCTTTGTGGGGAACAGAACTTTCTGCTGATTTTCCCTTTGTTTATGCAATTGAATATGTGCCAATTGTAGATTTTGAAGCATTTGTTACAATTTCAAAATCAATTAGAATTATGCTTAATGCAAATGATATTATAAAATTGGTTTCTGGTACTACAAGATTGTATGCAGGTAATTATGTTGAAAGAGGTGGAAGTGCAACTCTTTCTGTAAAATATATATTTTAATTTAAAATAAAAAGAGAGGTGATTATATGTTTGAAACATTAAAATCTGGTGGAATTATTATGATTCCAATTATTTTGTGTGGTCTTTTTGCTACTTATATAATAGTTGAACGTTGTATTTATTTTGTAATTACAAAAAAAAGAGACTCAATTCTACTAAAAAATGTTTTGTCGTTTTTGAATAATGATGATTATGAATCTTGTGTTAGACTTTGTCGTGAAGTAGAAACTCCAACTGCAAATGTAATTTTAAAAGCACTTCAAAGTCGTAATTTATCAGAAAAAGATTTGCGCGAAATTGTAGAAACTCAAATGGATTTGGAAATTCCTTCTTATGAACATCTTCTTACTACATTAGGAACAATTTCAAGTATTGCTACGTTGTTAGGTCTTTTGGGAACTGTAACAGGAAATATAAAGGCGTTTGGTGTTCTTGGTGCAGGCGGAACAATGGGGGATCCTGCGTTATTGGCTGGTGCAATTGCGGAAGCGTTAGTTACAACAGTTGCTGGTTTATGTGTTTCTATTCCTTCTTTGATATTTCATAATTTCTTTGTTTCTCAAGTTAATCACAAAATTGTAGAGATGCAAACAGTTGCAACCCAAGTAATTTTTAAAATTTTGGGAAAATCAAAAAATTTGTAAGGGTGTTTATGCGTGTAAAATCTAGAAAAGGAAAAGTTCAATCTAATGTAGATATGACTCCAATGTTGGATGTTGTATTTCAGCTTATTTTGTTTTTTCTTGTTTCAACAACTTTTGCAATATTACCTGGAATTAAATTGAACTTGCCACAAAGTAGAACTTCTGAATCAACTTCTATGCAGGGAATTACAATTTCTGCTTCTGAAAATGGCGATTTATACTTTAATGAAACAAAAGTTGATATGGATTCATTAGGTGCATTTTTGTTGGAATTTGATACTGGAGAAACAAAAAAAGAAGAATTTCCTGTAATGTTAGAAGCTGACAGTGAAGTAACAAACGGAACTATTGTAAAAATTTTTGATGTAATTAGAGAAAATGGTTATTCTCTAATTAATTTGCGTACAAAAACTTAATGATTGGAATGTTTAGATGAATTTTAAAGATATTCAAAACATGTCTGTTACACAAAAAAGTAGATTTTTCTCTTTAATTTTTACTTGTTTTATTTGGTTAGTTATGTTTATTGTGTTTTTATTTGTAAAACCAAAAACAAATGAGCCAAAATTTAAAGAAATACAAATTGTATTAGATTCTGTAAAAAAAATTGAAAAAAAAGAAAATTTAACAACTGCAAAGAAACAGGAATTGTCAAAAAATTCTGAAAATAATGTTCAAACTCAAAAAAAAGAACCTGATATAAAACAGCAAGTTGAACAAAAAACAAACTCTGCAGCACAACAAAAAACAAGTGATACTGTTGAAAAAAAAGTTGAAGCAACGCAACAAAAAAATGTTGCAAAAAAGACTGTAGAAAATAAATCAAAACCGGCAGCAAAAGTTTCTGAAAAAAAAGTTGAAACAAAAAAGAAAACAGAGCCAAATCCTGCAAAAACAGTTGCTAAATCTGAGCCTGTAAAATATGCAAAAAGTGTTGAAGATTTAATGGAAGAACAGTTTACCCAAAAAAAAGAAGTTGATGATTTTGATTGGGATTCTATGTTTGCAGATGATAATTTTGAAAGTTCTTCTGCAACTTCAACTAAAAAAATTACTACAAAAAATACTGTAAAAGGAACTGCCGGGACAACAACTGATTCTTCAAATAATTCTGTTGTAAGTTCAAATACAAAATCTACTTTAACTTCAAAGGTTTCTGACAGTACATCTGGAAAACTTGGAAAAATTTCTAATTCTGAATTTGTTGGAAAAGCTAGTATTTCTGAAGTTACAAATGTGGAATCTACAATTGGAAGTAACGGAAAAGTTAGTGTAAAAATGGCTAATGGTCAAAGCCGAGTATTAATTAATCCTGCTGAACCAAAAATTTATATTTCCGAAGCTGCTTCGAAATTAATAGAAGGGTCTGTAACTGTAACAATCAAATTTACTGTTTTGGAAAGTGGTAATGTACCTAGTCAAGAAATTACAATTACACCAGCTTCGTTATTACCTTCTGTTGTTAGAAATGAAATTGTTTCGCAACTTTCACAATGGCGTTTTGAAGCAGATGAGTTTGCCGCAATTGCAACATTGGAATTTTCAATTATCAAGAAATAGGTAGTTTGTTTTAGTTTATTCTTCTGAAATTGAAATTGTAGATTTGCAAGTTGTACATTTGTATTTGCCACTGTGAGGTGCTCGTAAGTTTGATTTACATAGTGGGCAGTTAAATGAATAAGGGAAAACGTTTGCGTAAAATGAAAATAAATTATTTTTGTTAATTTCTGCAAACGCTTCCTCAACTGAATTTTTTATTGTAAAAACTGAAACAAATCCTAATAGTTTTAGAACTTCTGTAACAGAATTATTAATATTTACTAAGATGAGATTTCCGCCAACAATTTTTATTTGACGATATAGGAAAATTAAGTTGCCAATTCCAGTTGAAGAAACATAACTTAATTTGTCTGCACAAATGATTAAATTTTTATAGCCATCGTCCAAAATTTTATTCATTTGTTCCTGAAAAAATAGGGAATTAAAAGTTTCTACCATTCCTTCTAAATGTATAATAATACAGTCATTTGCACAATCTGTTTGTTCTAATAAAATTTTTAATGTTTTATCTGTTTTTGCGTCAAAATTATGTATAATATCATTGTTTGACATTTTCCATATCCCCAAAAAATATTTTAAAATGACTACATTATAGTATACTGCGTTTTTGTAAAAATGTATAGTAAATAGTTTTCTTAGGTTTTCTGAAGAAATACTAGTATACAAGTATTTTAGTTGCACAATTTTCATTTGGATGTTATAATTTTAATTAGGTGAATTTATCTTAGCCCGTGCTGGAGCAAGTCCACGAAGTGGGAGCCACTGGACCTGGAGGAGTTTGCGACGACAGGGAAGCGGCTGTTTCAAGTAGAAAAAATGCTTGAACTAGTTTTGCTTTGCAAAACTAGGGGCGTCGTTAGAAAAAATGAAGTTTGTAAAATTATTTTTTAATGACGCCTGGAATTGCGGAAGGACGGTTTGGGAGTAGGGATTTGCTCCAAAAAATAAGAAAAATTTCTTAATTCATAATTCTTAATTCTAAATTGTTTTAGAGAGGTTTTTTATGGAAATGACATTGCGTTGGTACGGAACTGGATTTGATTCTGTTACTTTACAACAAATTAGACAGGTGCCTGGTGTAAAGGGCGTTATTACAACTTTGTAC
>JAEIGA010019465.1_pt1 | contig 10352 bp, 5 predicted proteins | sample 9270691 | NCBI WGS metagenome assembly JAEIGA01 (sample SAMN17057246, study PRJNA624740) | gut metagenome | biome: biome; isolation source: fecal sample | host: Bos grunniens | place: China: Xizang | collected 2019
TGCTATCTCTAAGAGCATCTTTGTTCTTTTGGGTTAGTTTACCGCCTTGCGAACTTTCTCTCTCTGCGATAGCTTTTTCTACTTCGGTTTCAATAGCCTTCTGCTTTGTTGCTTCGTTTACTTTTTCATTAACCAGCGTATCGAATAAGGACTTCTCACTATCTGTCTGTCCAGTACGATAATCAGTATCGTTTTTTATAGAACTATATGCCTTTCCGACATTAGCACCACCACCAAGTACTGCACCCCCAATGGCGGCTTCTTTATATCTTTCTCTAGCTTCTTCGCCAAACAGATTTGTGGCAACTTGATTAAGGTATTTGTCCATGGATTCTTCATCGTTAAGCAACTCTTTCCATGTTTCCTCTTTTTCGTAGGTAAGTTGCTGTCCCAATGTTGAGAAAAACTCTGAGAAAACTTCTTCTCCACTTTCTGCCGCCATATCGACACCGAAATCCGCCAGCACCTTAACCGCTTTGTTTGAAATCCATTTTGTTAAGCCGTCTAGGTTGATAAGTCCTTTTTCTCCAAGTCCACTACCAGCAAACAGTTTTTCTGAAAGGATCTCTACGCCTGCGGAAACCGCACCGCTAGCACCAGCTTCTAAATAAGTTGCATCTTTTTGGAATGCCTGTTCAATTTCACTACCAAAAGCATTTACGCCACCAGTAAGCCACCACGGTACACCAACATACTGTAAAGCCGCCTGACCTACAAGATGTGCACCAGACTGTACAAGGCTGTCTGACTTGTCTCCCAGTAAGGAATGACCTTCAATATCATCCCCTACAATCATAGGGGTTAAGAAATCTCCAGATAGATACTTCTGCATCCATTCGCCTGTTTCTTTACTTTTCAGAAGGTCTTTGGCTATAAAATCTTTTACGTTTCCCTGAAACTTATCCGAGAAATTTCCACCGACTAATCCTACGCCATAAGCGACCGTATCGATAAGGTTTTCTGTCGCATCCACTACAGCCGTATTGACGTTCTCGCCAATGTCTGTCCCTGTAGCAAGAAGGGTTTTAGTGACGTCACCAAACTGATAGCCGTCACTAAATGCACCTTTCTGAAACCATTTTCTTTCTTTTTTTTCTTTGTCCTTCTCTTTTTCAGTCGTGACAAAAGAGTTTTTTACAGGAGCGTAGGCAGAATCTGTAAGGTCAAGGTCATTTTCCTCTGCGTAATCGTCAAGGCTAATTACACCGGTTTTTGCCTTTGATTCTTTCTTCTTTTTCTTTTTTTGCTGTTCGAGGTATTCCTCGTAGGTTATTACTCCCATAGCTACCCCCTGTTATCTTTTTTCTGCTTGTTTCAGGAACAGATTCTTTGCTTTCTCGTTTACCTTGTTTGTTGCAGATGATTCAAATATGTTTGATGCTTTGTTTGTAACATCAATATAAACCTTGTTGCTTCCGTCCCATACATAGAATCTACCTCCAGCGAACCAAATGTTCTGAGTTCCACTTATGCCACTAAGCGAACTGCCAAACACATCTTTAACTGTCGATCCAGTCTTTGACAACTTCTTATTGTTAATATACTGTGGCTGATAGCCGTTGCTAAAGTAGTAGTCTTTCTTCTTCATAGTTTCTGGACTATTTCCAAATGTATTTGGTTCTTCATCGCTTTCATTTCCGCCAGTTCCTTTGTTAATGGTTGGAGTTTTAGAACCACCAGAACCGCTAGAAAGACTCGCATTAACTTCCTTTTCCTTTAATGCGTATTCTTTCTCCCAGTTTTCCTGTTCTTGTCTCAACTGTTCCTTCTGGAGTTTTAACTGCTCAATCTTGTACTCGTTATCAGCCTTGTCCTGAGCTTCAAGACGTGCCATTTCACGGTCAAACTGTTTAATCTGTTCATTGAACTCATCCATCTTGAACTCGTATTCCTTCTGCCAGTTAGCCTGTTCTCTCAATGCTTCTTCACGCTGGAATGTCATATTTTCATTGTACTGACGAACTTCTTCTGCAAGTGCATTTTGCTGATTCATCTGATTCCATACATCCATATAACGGTTGTGATATGCATTTTCAATTTCCAGCTTCTTGTTAGCCTGTTCGGTAAGTAACTGGTTCTTGTACTGGAATCCCTGTAAGGAAAGTTCTAACTGCGTTTTCAGGGAGTTAAAGGCAATTTCTGCCAATTTGCTGTTGTTCTGCAACTGTGCGTCCTTAATAGAGTTGTTGTAGTTCATTACAGCCAGATTGTAGCTTTCTCTCGCTGTCGCTACTCTGTTCTGGTAAGTGTTGTACATACTTACCTGAGAACTTTCGCTAAAGCCTGTCTGTGTAAGCCCAGCGGATGCCATATTCTCAGCATTTACACCGTATTTATTACTCTGCTTCTGCCAGTCTACATAAGCTCCAGACTGTTCTTTCTGGTAGTCTTTATTCGCCTGTGCTTTCTGCTGTTCAATCTGTTCAATGGTAAAGGCTGTGTTTTCATTCTGTATCTTCGTCTGTGCTTCTTCCCATTGCTTAGTTGCTTCAATCTGGTCTTTGTAATAGCTGTCTGTCTGACCAATCATCTCACCATACATCTGCTGATTTTCATTTAACGCTTGCTGTTCACTTCCTTTAATGTCTGTAAACTGCTTGTCGTTGTGGTCAATCGTATAGTCTGGTGTCTTGATTTCATAATCTTGTTTCGCCATCTCTTACCCCTTTCTAGCGTTTGATATAGCCACCCACAAAGCACTCTAGAGTGGCTGTTTCAAGGCTGAATCTCGTGTTGGAGTGGAATTTTAACTGTAAATCTTTGAATTTCTTTCGTTTAATTCGACAAGTGAAGTAATCTGTAACATCCTTGTATTCCCCGATTAACTCCCATTCTGTCTTGTCTGTTTTTGCATATACGGTAATGTCGCCTGTAGATTCCACAACGCACCCTCTTTTATTTGTGGTCTTCTGATACTGTGGATGCTTGAACTTGTCCAACGGTGTTGTCCAGTAACTCTCTACGTCTGCTTCTGTTTCTGTCAGGGTATAAACTCCGTCTTCTGTGCCGAGATATAAAACGCCATCCTGTACTTTTGTGGATGTGATAGCCTTGCTAAGCTCCCAATAGAACCATTCATATTCGATGTGATTCTCATTTGTAAATACTCCTCGGCTGTCGGCTAAATATACCTTGTTGTCGATAAATACCATCAAGTAGCCTTCCCACTCTTCCAGAAGCATATCTTTGTAATTTGCTTCTGCAATCAGTTTGCGGTCTACCAATGTGCTTCTATGTGCTACTACTTGCTCTGTGGTTACATCTCCGTTAATTGCTTCCATTCCTCTTTCGCTGAAGAATGAAATATCGTCATTAAAGTTGATTGCCTTTCCTACACACCCCGTAGAAACGCTTGAATGGGTGCTAGGATAGATTTTCCCATATTCTGCATCAATCGTAGGGTTATGATAGAAAACGGTCGTATTCGCCTGACTAGGCTCTTTAAACACCCATAGTGCATTGTTCCCTGCTACAAGTCCTGTAACCTCTGATAGGTCAAGTCCTTCGTTGTAGTAATCCAAGTCGCTACAGTACGTTGGATCGTTTAAGCTACAATGCCAAACCACGTTCGGGTAGTCCTGATTTCCACTAAAAAACACCCTATTATCAAATACTTGTAATAGAGTGCAATTCTTGATTCGGTTTCTATATCCTGCGATTGTCTTACGGAACTTTACGGATACGTTGTCCTGTCCGTCTGTAAGTGGTACGCTCGGTGCTTCTGCAAAGATGATTCTTCCGTTTGTGGTATCGACTGTATAATTATTCACTACAACGTCATTTACCTTTACGATAACGGAAAAGTCTGTATCAATGCCCTGTGAATCCAGATTAAACTCTTTGCTTTCTCCGTCTGCAAGGAAAGTATTGATTCTAATGCCAGTAAGCATATTTACGTCTTCGTATGTAGCACCGCCACCAGAAGGCTTTCTTCCAATGGAAGTTGTAGGAACATAGCCCACTACTTCGCCAATGTTTTTCCCGTCATACTGCAAATAGTTAATACCATCTTTGAAGTACCAGATATTATTGTAAATAAAGCTTTCGCTTCTGCTTGGTTTAAGCCCTGAGTATAACTCCGTCTTAACCCCGTCTACGATTTTATAAAGTTTTGTACCGCTGTGTACTAACATCATTTCGGTACTTCCGACTTTATAAAAAAAGATGCCCCAAATTGTAGTATCAAATCTCTCTTGTAACTCTAATTCGGGGCGTGTTCTTATACTCTCTGTTTCTTTATAATCTTTCCATACATTTAAACTGTCTGGGCTTCTTACGAGATTCACTTCTTCCCCTCGGAAGTCCACACCACGGAAAGAGCTGTATACTCTTGGTACAAGGTCTCCAATACTCATTAAATGTTCACCCCACCTTCAATGTAGATACTGCTCATAGAATAGCGTGGGTCTAATCTCTGCAACATTGTTTCGTATCTTGTAGAATAGATAGTTCCATATTCTGTGGAAACATCACTCTTTAACAAGTCGCCAGCTACTCCGTATGGCATAATCTCAAGAGCATCCTGTGACAACTCAAATTCGTAGTTGTCTTTTGTGGTATCTGTAATGAGTTCTGGATATTTGTAATAGAAAAAGGTCGCTGTCCCGTTCTCTGGGAAGATAACCATATTCTCTATCATTTCATAACTTGCGTCTTCTCCTGCTTCGTTTTTAAAGCGTAACAATCTTAACTGGTAGAAGTTGTCTAACTCATTCATATCAAACATTTCGTTTGCTGTTACGGTCTCTGTTGCAGTTGCAGGAATCTTCTTCATTCGGGCAAGTTCAAACATTACCTGATTGATTACACCGTTTAACTTGGTGCTAATGTCAGGATCGTCTGTTAAAAGTGTACTGTCTGGGTTTAATTCCTCAATAAGTGCCAGCACCTTTACTTTCATTTCTTTTAATGTCATCGTTTCACCTCTTTAAAAAAGGGACACCGTTTCCGATGCCCCTTTGTTCTGCTTTACTTAACCCTTGTTGATAATGTCTATCCTATTACCAGAATAATCGGTGATGAACAAATTACCTGCATCTGTGATGTAAAGAGCGTTGCTTTGTAAGTCATTATTCGCTATATCTACAGAAAGGTTTTTCTCCGTTACTCTACAGATTTTTATATACGTCTTTGATTCGTCTTCACCTCTGATATGCAGTTCGTCACGTTCATCATGCTTATACAGATATACTCCTCTGATTCTGATATGGTAACAATTTACCGTACCGTCACCTCGTGTTACACCACCTAAACTCTGTGTCGGTTTCGTCATGATTGTTGTTGACGGAAAACCGTTAACATAAGAATCAGGAATAGTGGCTTTGTCCAAACATATCAATCCGTCTTTTAACTCGGATTTCATGGCTTCATAATTCGCACGGGTTTTATCATAATAGTTAAACCCTAAACCTGATGCGCTACCATCATTAAAATACATTTGCATCTTATTTGTAACATCGTTGCCGTCATCATCGTAACCATAAAATTCTTCCACACCAATTTCCCAAGTTTCACCAGGCAAGAATATGGAGTCATTTGCTGCAAGATTTAAACCAATTTCAGGCGTTACGCCTGCGGTGGTGTAGTTAATTGTAATTCCTTTGCCGTCATCATCAACATCAATCGTATAGTTGGAATAACTAGTCAAAGCACCCCAAGTAGATACAGGTTGCAAATAATTTGTATACCATGTCTTTGCAATATCTTCCTCAAGTTCAGTAACATCTACAATATAGAATCCATTTACATCAACGATGAAAGTTCCAGATGTAGTTGCAGTAATGCCATTAAACCAAAACCACATCGTTCCTACATCTTCAGGAAATGTATATCTACCACAACATCTTGTTTCTCCATCTACAGATTCGCTTTTTGTATTACTTGGTAATGTAAAATAGGTATTTGAACTTGTATCCTGCAACAGCCAAGATACGCTACCCTTAACGCTTGGATTACTCTGAGAATAAACGTCAATGGTTTTAAAACCAATTTCGCAAGTTTTTCCAGCTAATTCAGAAACATCAAACGCTATTCTTCTCCATGAATACCTCGAAGGACACGTCACTTTGATATCTTGTCCATTCCATGTTGCCGTTGTGCTAGTATTTTCACCACCATAGTTTCCAGACCACGTAGGAGCGATGTTTGTATAGTCATCAATGGTAATATCAGGAATCCAATCGTCAATAAATGCTCTATGGTAAATGTTAGCCATTCCCTTTGAATCACTCTTGATAGCATCTATTTCGGCTGAAATATCTTGTTCAAGAGTGTTCATCTTTCCTACGATCTCCTCAGAACGAATGAATATGTTGTTAAAAGCATTCACACCATTCAAAACAACCTTGCAAGTAGACAAAGAGTCCTTATTAGGTATCTTTCCATATGATGTGTTACCCGATGAACGAACTGTTTTAATAGTGTATCCATTTACGTTGAGAGTATAAGACCAATCGCTATCACGACTATAAATTGCACTATTATTGTGGTCATAATATTTACAAAATTCTTCTGGGATTTCGTAAAATTGGTCAAAGCCATGTAATGCAATAGATGAAACACCCTGACAAAGAGCCTGATATATAGCAAATGTCGCCGCTGTTTGTTTATCTTCGCCAGTACCATCATCGTCTACACCATAGATATAGGATAAAACAGCACATTTTGATTTGTAGATGTCACGATATTTTTCGTTATATATAGACGGCGATGTGTCTTGTCCTGAGAACACATAGTCAGAGCGAATAAAATATGACTCTACGGTAAACCAATCTCTTTCATCCATGTGTGAAATTAAACCATCTGGATTATAATAATCATCTGTTGCTTCATAACTGAATACATCATCAGCAGAACTGTTTGCCATATTTGACAGACCCAAACTATGAGCATAATCAATCAGTGAATTTTGCTTATCACGAATGCTAGTCCAATCACCTTGGTTTAACAAATGCTCGTTTTGTGTTCTATAGTTATATCCAAAGTCATCGTAAAACACACCATACAACGGAACACCGCATGTTCTAGTAGGATTTCCATATTCGTCTAAAGTATCTTCGTCTATCGTTCCCCCACAATGAGCCATCAAGTTCATATAATTAAACAACTCTTCTTTAGTCCAAATTGGATGGTCAATTCCTTCAGGTGAAGTACGATACTCTGTCATCCCTTTAGTTGTACTTGTATTAGGCACATAGCCAAAACCTCTAGCCGTAATATAACCAAACATTTTGAAATCTGGATTGATTTCTAATACTCGTTTATATATTGCCAAATCTCTAGCATAGGCATTACTTGACATTTCAAGTTCATTACTCAAACATCCCTGATAGATGAATGTATCATACTTCGCAATGTTCTGTGCCTTCAATTCATCTGTGTTACCATCAAATGATGACAAATTAGCATACCAAAAACGTGAAGTTGTAATAGGAAGTTTATTTTTTCCATCTACATAGTCCTTAGTAGCAAATTCGTCTGGGATGTATTTGCTAGGGATTTGGTGAACGATTCCTTCGCCATATTTATGGATGGAAATTGTAACGGAAGTCGCTCCGTCAAGTGTCATTATCATTAACACCCGAACACCTTCCTCTTCTCCCGTCATCGCACAAAACAGCTCGTTGTTACCATTTAAGCCGAAATCAATCGCATTACCCAATACGACCATTCCTGCTTGCATAAATGAACCGTCTTGTGCCACGCACTCGTACTCTGTTCCGTTATAATTAACATTGTATTTTTCCCCTACTACTAAGTCTAGATCTGCGATGACAGCAAAAATATCGTCATCCGAATGGATAGCATCTGTCTCGGGTAATATCTCAACTAATCCACCCTTTTCGGTATAGTACATATCCTTAATGTACTTAGGGTCTAAGTAACGAATATCTTCTACATATTTGCTAATTGACATATGGAAGTTATCTTCGTCATACGCTCTAGGGACGTTGCCTTGTCCACCTACGGCTCCCATTTCGGGAGCATTGAAAACAAGAATTGATACATAACCCGTCATATCTTCCGCAACTGAACCCATATCCGTCAACATACACACGTTAGCCCCTTCGAATTGGGCGGACAAATCAAAGCAATCGAGAAGAGTTTCCTCTCCGTTAATCGTAAGGAGGTACTTTTTATCAGGTGAAACGTAGGTAGGTTTTTGCCAACTCAGAGAAGTCCTTCCGTTATCTAAATACTCTACATCTTCCCAAACAACCTCGGACTCGTTTACAATTTCGGTAACGCTAACTTCGGAATAGAAAGGCTTATCGGTTAAGTCGTTCCAACTACTTACTCCACTTCCACCGCCTTCTGCGACTTTTTCGTCTACATATTCGTGCAGACTTTCAACTGTGTGTGATAGAGAGGTGTCGATTTCCTCTTTAGAATAAACATCTAAATTAGTTCTCGCAGCTTCTACAGTTGTTGCTCCTGTACCACCTTTTGCCACAGACGTAACAGGAAGTCTTGCAGCAGATATTGTACCGTTAGTAATTGCCGCCGCACTGTGGTTGTGACCAGAGTTAGCTTTTTTATCTAATGTCTCTTGGAGGTTAGTCACTTCTGATATAGTATGTGTATGTTCTATATCTGCTTTCCCGTCTACATATTCTTTGGTAGCTTCAACAAGAGTATCATACTTTGACTGAGCATCTTCTTTTGTTTCATAAGAAGAAGGGTCAATACTATTTAATTTAACTTTATCATCAGAACTCATAAATCCACTAGAAGTAGTCGAAGCGTTAGAGTGACTATGAGATTGCCGTGCTAAAGGTGTTGTTGTTAATGTACAAACTTCATTAGAACTAATAGTTAAAGCCACACTTTGTGCTTGATAAATTCCAGAGAAAATAATTTGGTGAGTAGCGGCAGAAAGCAGTGGAATATAATCAGTGCCATCAATTCTAGCAACCATATTTCCACCAGCTTCAAATCTCTCACGGATTTCCGCAAATGTTAAATCCGCGTGATATACGCCACCAGTTGCTTCAAAAGTAACAACATAGAATTTAGAATCTGCGGCTGCATTAACGGCATCTTGTAAACCATCTATACTTTCAATTGTGTGTGTATGTTCTTTGTCTGCTTTTCCAGAAGCAACAGTTTCAAGAGCGTCAATAGCGTCAACGTTTTCGTTAATTAAATCGCCAAGCTCTTTAAGAGTATCATATGCTTCGCCAGCACCATTGAGTAATTCGTTCTTAACATTTGCGGTAGCCGCATCTGTGTAGGATTTTGCCTCGGCTAAAGCGCTTGAAGCTGAGCCAGCCGCATCCGCCTTAATATCTGAAGCTGTTAAAGTGATTTGTCCAGTTTTTCCATTTACTGAAGTGACAGGAGCTGTATAGTTATATCTGTCTAGTTCCATAGTTTTATCCGCATGGATTTGAACTACTGTTGCCATAATTCTACTTCTATCTACATAACTAGAATAGAATATAGAACTTTGGTTATCTCCTTCTAAGAAAGGATGCTCAGTTCCTCCATCAAAAAATACAACTTTATCACCATTATGGAAATAATCTATAATTTCAGCAGGACTATGAGATGCCAATTTGCTATTGCTGTCTTGTGTGACAATAATAGTTTTATTTTGTTTTCCAGCATTTAATTCATCATATTTTAATTGCGCATCTTCTTTTGTTTCATAAACATCTACGATTACATTTCCATTTCCATCTTGTGTTGCTTTGGTTGCACTTTCAGCTGTAGTAGCAGAATCAGCAGTTGTAGCAGTTGTTGCACTATCAGCAGAGGTTGCATGTGTTGCTTCGTCAGCATTATCTGCATGTTCTGCTTCTTTTACAACAATGTTACCATTTGTAATATTTGTGATAGATGTATTTACTTCAGAAAGCTTGGTATCGATTTCAGTTTCTGTATAGTATCTATCATCATGATTATGACCGCCACTTACCAATCCGTCTGCGTAGTCTTTTGCACTTTTCAGTGTGGCAGCATCACTTGATGAAATCTCGGCTTTAATCAGTGCGTCATAATCTGTTAATCTTTCCAAGGATAAATATTTTTTTGTCGCCATTGTTAAAACCTCCTTTTATTTATTTTTTTTACTATAAATATATTCGAAAACATCATTTATGTGTTTTGATGAATATTTTCTTAAATTTAATTGTCTTAAAATTAATCTAGACACAGTATTATAGGGTTCAAATCTCAAGTCAGACATATAAGTACAACCAAGAATACACTTTATAAGTTCTAACAAATCTGAATCTGATGAATTTATATCTAAATTTGTGTCCACAAAATATCAACCCCATTATCTTTATGTGCAAATTGCATTATTTATATTATGGATTATGTATCTTGCAACCATACATAATTATAAA
>JAEIGA010019466.1_pt1 | contig 10352 bp, 7 predicted proteins | sample 9270691 | NCBI WGS metagenome assembly JAEIGA01 (sample SAMN17057246, study PRJNA624740) | gut metagenome | biome: biome; isolation source: fecal sample | host: Bos grunniens | place: China: Xizang | collected 2019
ATATCATCTTCGAGCCAACGATAAGGGTCGGCAATCTCCACTCCGTGATAGTTGTCCACGACATCTTCACGCTCTGTTACAGGGTACTTTATCTTCATAGTTCTTGTGTTTTTCAAGAGGGTTGCGCCACCATAAACGCCTGCGTACATAATGGCGAAAAATAGCAAAAAGCCGATTATGCTCTTTGAGAACTCTTTTTTATTGATTTCCATATTTCCAATACTTCTTTGTGCAAATATAATCAAAAAAAGCTAATGGCTAATGGCTAAAAGCTAAATAAAAAGAGCGCCCAATAAACTTGGGCTCTCCAATTCGTTTCAAGAATTTGTATAACAAGAGCTATTTTGAAGCTGCTCGCAGTCCGTAAAAGCGGAGCATACTTGAGCGTATGTGAGCATTTTACGGCAAGGCAGATGCCGAAAGAGCCTTGTTAGACGAGTTCTTGCTATTTCGGTTGATTTTGTTCGTCAAGGTCGTAGAGAAGCTCAATGTCATCAACATACATCCACGACTCGCTACTTCCGGTAAAGTAATCTCCATAGCCCGAGCAGGTGAAAGTCAGCAACAACTGCGTTGGCACAACCTCCGGATTTGAATACTCAATAGGGAGAGTCATTGTATGCCAACGATCGGTATGGTCTACGACCATTTCGGGATTGCTGTCGCTATCAAAATAGCCCAAGCCCAAGACCCCCTCTGCAGTACGAGGGTCAAAGAATGTTGTTTCGTCAGCACTATTCACGCAGTGTGGCTCTGCCCAATTGGTAAGGCAGAAGAAGACCTTTGCTACATCTGGCTGTCCACCTACCACCTTTATCTGCTTGCTGCCGATATGATACTCGGTACCTGTGGTCGCCGCCTGGTATTTGTTGTTGATGGTTATCCAGTTGATACCACCACGCGAGTACTTAACTTTGAAGCGTACCGCCACTGGCTTAACATTCTGCGTCATAGGCTGACCGAAGAATACGGTGGCATTAGTTCCGAGAGTCTCGCCATAGTGACCTACAAAGAGGTTGCCGGCAGCAAACTTCATATTCAACACACTCTGCGAGCCCATATACGCACTTATCTCGCCCGTAGAGTCGGCAGGTACATTCTCGGGGCTAACACTCTTGTAAACTGGGTAGGTGAGGTTATATTTCTCGCCCAGCGATGTACCACCAGGGTTTCCAGTTGCCCAGAACATATCGTTTAATGATGAGAATGGATACCAACAAGGGCCAGGCTCATTTGTTGGAGTAGAACCATCGTTTTTGAGTTGTATCCACTCCTCCATATTGGAGTTTGGCATCTGGTAGAGTGGCGAGGTCTTCACAATCTTTATGTCGGACTGCTTTTCGTCGGCGTAACCGATAACCTCATACTCTGTATTCGGCTCTAAACCACGAACAACGGCCTTCACGAAGCCCTCCTCGTAGCGGTTGTAGGCATCTTTCGAGTCGCGAGCATACCACTCGTTCTTGACTTTCTGCAACTCTTCGGCACCTCGCTTGCGATATGCAAACTCAATAGATGCACCGTCGATATTTGCCGCCTTAATCCATATCACATTTGCTCCTGCCGAAACATACTCGAAGTCGAGAGCCACCTCGGTAGGTACAATTACCAACTCCCAAATTGTCGAGCGGTCGTGTGCAGCAACGCTTATGGTACGCGAACGCTCGGCATTATCGAAGTCGGTTGGCATCTCCGGAATATCGGGATAGTCGTATGTCGGACGAGGACCAAAACGAACATCGGTAGTCTTGACATTGTCGAGAGGATAGTCCTGACGGCGCTTTACGATAGCACGATGTCCCTCCAAGTCCCACTCGGTAGCTCCAATCTGACCATCAACTGTCCAGATGCGGTTGATATTTTGTGTTGCCACAATCTTCCATTCGTAAGATTGAAAATAGGAGAGAGTGATATATTCGGGTTGCGACATATTCACAACCTTGCCATTCAAATCTTTCGACACCACAATCTTCGAGTTGTCGGCCTCGTAGTTGATGTTAGTAACGACATCTGAGCCGAAGGTTATAGTTTTGAACTGCACCGCTTCGATATTGCTCTCCTCGGCAAGTGGAATTGTTGCTGTATAAGTCGAACGGTCGAGGACAATCTCTCCGTTTGTTCCCTCAACATCGAGCGATGCGATATATAGATCAACCACAGGTTTTGGCAGGTCATTCACAATACACGATGCAAGTGCCAAAGCCGAAAATAGTATTATTGCAAGTCGTTTAATCATTTTTCAATCTTAAATTTTGTTCATTCTTCTTGCTCCACAAGTGTACCGTTACACCGATGTTAATTTCGGTAATATTTAGGCGGTAAGCCAACTTCGAGTAGTTGCGAGTTCCTCCCGTAGGGTTCATATCGGCATCGAACTGCTTGATATGGTTATACTGCAAACCTCCCAAACCAAATGATACCGTAGCGCAGACATTCGGGAATACATAGGCTGCAATACCCGGATTGAAGTTGAAAGCCACCTTGTATGTATCCGAAACGGAGGTATTCCACTCGTTATTATACATAAAGCCAAACTTTGAGCGACCATACTGACCCTCCAACTCCAACTCACCGAATACACCGAAGCGTCCCTTCTTGTCGAGTGGTACATAAGCACGATGGAACACCGAGAACGAGTAGGCGTTGCTCAAATAGTCAAGACCAATGCCTTCGGTCGTGAACTCTATGCCGTTGATAAAGTTGCCGAGATTGATGTTTGCATTGTCGAAATGTCCTGCCATACGGGTATATCCAAATCGCGCACCAATTGCGAGATTATTGCGATATAAGTAGCCAAAATATGGTTTTACCGATACAATCGAACCTCCGAGTTTGAGATTTTCGACAATAAGAGCAATCTCCGAATCGTCGGTCGAGAGCGTGCCATACGAAGCGGTAACTCCGCACATCCACTCATCTTTGTAGGCGAATACATTTTTGTCGATTTCGCGATCTACGCGATTAACCTGAATTAGCTTACCAGGTTTACGCTGAATCTTCGTAGTGTCGCGTTGAAGTCCCAAAAGAATACTCTGCGCCTCTGCCTCACATATTGCAACTGTGCTTGCTACAAGCACCGCCATAAGTAATGTAAATATCTTCTTCATAGTTGTAGCCAAGTTTTAGAGGTAGAACGATGCACCCAATCCAATGGAGAAGATGTTTATCTTAAAGTTCATTTGCGAAGCAGAAGTCGTTCCCGTCACCACCTGATTGGTTATCTGTCGAGTATTCGAGTAGCTGAAGCCCAACACTCCAATATTAACTTCGATAGCCATATTATTGGTGAGGAATGCCGAAATACCAGGATTTACACCAAGCGAGATATCGAACGATGAGGCATATGCTCCGCTCAAACTCTGCTGTGGTCCCGATGCCAACTTCGACTGCGAGCCACCCATTGCCAAACTCACTTCGGCAAAGAGAGCAAAACGCTTATTTCCCTTGCCAAGAGGGATATAGTTGCGCCACAACGCCTCGACATTATAAGAGTGCTTGAGCGAATAGAAAAACGCATTGTCGAGCGAGGTTATCGAGAGTGAAGCATTGTCCAACTCTGTCAATCCGCGCGAATAGCCAAATCGCACACCGACTAACGAGTTCTTCGAGTAGGCATAACCCACAAGAGGCGAAATCTTAAACTGATAGCCATTCGACTGGATATCCTCCACAATGAGGAAGGTATAGTTGTTGTTGCTGTGTGTTGAGTACGACACCGAGCCTCCAAACACCCACTGTCCCTTTGGAACAAACTCGGTGCGGATATTTGCAATGCCTCGATTTTGACGACGCACGCTGTGATTGTAGGTTGTGCTATCCGCCTTCACCACCTCTTGCGCCATCACACCAGAGGGCAGAGCCAGAAGCACAAACATTACTATTTTGAAAAATTTATTCATCTCTATTTGTTGCCTATTCTTTTAATAAACAAGTTCAATGTCATCAACATAGAGCCACGAATCGGTCGAGCCGTCGAAGAAGTCGCCATATCCCGAGCAGGTAAATGTCAGAATAATGTGCGATGGCACCTGATTAGGGTCCGAACCGTAGAATGTGAACGGAATCTCCACTTGCTTCCATTCGGTTTGCGAGGTGGTAGACTCGAAGTACGCCGAGTACAGCACAATGTTATAGCGTGAGTCGCCCGACTTAATGTCGGCATCGCTTGGACTGAAGGTTGTCTCTTTACCTTTACTACTATCCACCATATGAGTATTGGTTGTCATACAGCAGAAAATTTTGCAGAGGTCAGGGTCGCCCTTTTGTCCAACTTTTCCACTCACCTTATCAATCTTTCCACAATTCCACTTTGCCCAGAAGCGGATAGCCTTTGGCTTGGCGTTGTATGAGAATGGCTGTCCGAAATAGACCTTGGCATTTGTTCCGTCCATACCACCCCACGAGCCGATATAACCATTTCCTGCCGCAAACTTCACAACGATATACTCCGAGTCCATATACATCGACTTCGTGCCTGTCGAGCCAGGGCGAACATCGCTACTACTTTGGGTGATATTCTTACTCAAAATAGCAGTTCCGTAGTTTCCGGTACACCAATAAGGGTTGTTCGATGTGTGATAAGGGATAATTACACCATCGCCATCTTTGCACCAACCCTCCAAGTCGCCATTTGGAATTTGCGCACCCTTCTCGGTGGAGAAAGCAACACTTGTACCAACTGTTTTGCCATTGATAACAAGGTTGTATTCGTAGTTGCTACCCGACTCCAAATCGTTGATTTGTGCCTCGTAGGTATCGTTACCCACCGAAGACGCTGGGCTTTGCTTCCACTCTCCATCGCCCTTGCGGTAGATAATATCCACGCTCGAAGGCATACCAAAGACGGTTGCCGAGAGGGTTGTTGTGCCACTCCAAAGGTTTGTCTTTGCCTTGTCGTAGGCATGAACACCCTGCAAGTTGTAAGGGAGTTGTCTGAAAACCTCACCGTGGCTTGTTTCGGCTACTCGCATCTCAATAATCTGCTCTCCTCCGCTCAACGAGTTGAAGAACTCGTCAGAGAGTGTGATATAGAGCTGTGGCGTATTCAATCCCGAGAGAGTTACGCCCGGAACGGTTTCGGTTACAGGGTTGAAGCTCTTGTCGCCCACCGTAATCACCACATCGCAGAAGTCTGCTGCTGCGGTTGCAACATATTGGCGGTCACCACCCGAGTAGTTGCAAGGGGTGTTGATATCGAAGCCTACACCCTTCAACTCTGGGTCTGGCGAGAACGAAAGGTGGTCGTTACGCTCCTCGATACTCTCGTCAAGCACAGCGGTCAAGCCGCCAAGGAAACCACTTGCATCTTTCGAGAACTTAAATGCGAGTTTGTAGGCCTTCTTCAACTCTACATCCTCGATTGTGCCGCTCTTATCTACCTCAACCTCCTCGCCATTGTCGTCGTACTTGAATGTACCGACAAAGTGCCACGAAAGGGCTGTGCAGTTTTGAGGCATAATAAAGTAACCTATTTTGCTCTCGGTATATACGAGTTTTACCTCCTCGTCAGCCTTTACCTCAACATTGTAGCCATCGAGAAAACCCTCTGTGATAGTCTGGTCGAAGATAACCTCTACAGGTACATTCTGCATTGCAGCAACCACATCTACATTGGTCGCCTCTCCGCCCTTTACATCGAAGAGTGTGCCACCTTTATAGTATCGTTCTGCATCGTTGAATGTTGCAGAAACATTGGTACCAGCCTCGACCAAAGCATAGTAGTTACCCTCCAATAGCCAGATATACTCCGGCAAATTGCTGTTGCTGTACTTGCGCACCAAGGTTGATTTACTATCCACAATATTATAAATATATATGGTATAGTCATCGGGCAACGATGCCGAAGCGCGAGTGCCAATGCACAGCCTTACGACACCCTTATCACCCGAAGGGATTGCGTCTGCACCCTCCTTGACCTTGGCATCATTCACACACGATGCCAAGAGTAGGAGCAGAGCTGACAATAATATATTGAATAATCTCTTCATCATCTGTCTATTTTCCTGTTTGAAGCATCAATGTCTTAACGGTGGTGTTACCTTCGTTGTCGGTAACGGTCAATACAAAATCGTGGTTCTTCAAATCAGTTCCACTTACCGCCTTCAATACACCCATAAACTGTGTAATCGAGAGTTTTACGAATGTCTTATTCAAAACCTCTTCTCCTATGGCAAAGCCGAGTTCGCGTAACGGTGTCTCAACATCAATGAACACCTCTGGGTTACTGCTGTCGTATGACTTGTTAGGGTAGCAGAGGTTGAGTACATTACAAAGGCTCGAATTTGCCAACTCGCTTGGAGTGAGCGAGCCGGAGTTAATCTCCACAAGGAACTCCTTAATGCCTTTCGATGCTGTAACCAACAAATCAACCTCCAAACCATCTACAATTGGCTCACGCTTGTCGATGTCGTGCTTGTCCCAAACGATGCTTGGATCCTCAGCAGGGGTTGCAGGGGTGTCGTTGCCACCCTCGTTGCCATCTTCAATCCACTCCTCCTCTTTTACGAGGTCGGCAACATTGCAGGGTACAATCTCGTCGGTAACCCAATCGCGAACGGTTACTCCCACTTTGATATTACCCTCGGCAGCATGCTCGATGTAGAGGTGAATCTTGCTATGTTGTCCCATCTTAACATCGCGCACCTCCTTGTTCATCTCGATAATCTTTCCATTCTCGAGATCCTTGTCGGCAGCATAGGTACCCCAAATGCGCAAGTGAATTGTATTATTCACGCTTGGAGCGAGGAAAAATCCTGCACGCGCCTCGTCTAACGAGTACTCCAACGAGTTATCGCCCACCGAAACGATTGTCAGCGTCTGCTTGCCGAGTCGCTCCAACAAATCGGTAGAGTAAGATACCGACACCTTAATCTGCATCAACGAGCAGACAATCTCCGAGAGAGGAGTAGGCTCATTGCGTACAATCTTGAACGGCTTTGTTGCGCCATACACTGGTTGCTCCCACACTGCACCAGGAACCTCGCCCGATACAATTTTGAAGATGTAGTCGCCCGTAACCAATTCGATAGGTTCGGTTGGTCGCTCGCTATACTTGAACGACTTTACAACCTCGTTCTCGCTGTTGATAATCGAGCAGTCGAAGTTGCTTACATCAACCGAAGCACGAGTTGCTCGTGTGCTAAATACGCCCACCTCGGGGTCACTCTCATCAATACGGCAATCTACCGTCAAGTCCGCAAGGGTAAGGTATCCCTTGTGAGTAGTTGCGCCATTCTGCTCCCCTCCAAACGAGAGTTTCTCGTCGCTACAACCCATCAAGAGGGTTGCAAAGAGTGCTACTGCTGTAAATTTTGCGATTTTCATATCTTTATGCGTTTTCATTCAATTCAAATTCGAGTTCTATTGTTTCGACAATCTCGTCGTCGAATGTTATTTTCACCTCTGCCTTGCCTGCAGTTGAGAGTTCGAAGACAATCTTGTGAAGGGTTGAAGTCTTGAGTGTAACCTCGCTTTCGAGGGTTGTTTTTTTGCCCGACTGACGCTCCGCCTCGCAGACGATTTTTGCTACGCCTGCATTAAGGAATAGCATCTCCTCCTTTGTCGGGTCCCAATCGATGCCGTTAATTGTGAAGGTCGATTTTGGGAAGTATCCTGCGAACTGCTCGTTTGTTTCGATTGTCGCAATCGAGTTTGCGAGTGCTACAAGGATGTCAGCATCAACCGAAAGTCCATACATCGGCACGATAACGCTTGCCGAGCCCTCGAAGTATGGCTTCGACCAACCCTCAACACCCTTCTCGCCATACGAAAGAGTTATGGTGTGAGGAGCCGATGGGAATGTTAATCCTCCATCGAGAGCCTTCTCGAACTCCGAGTATGTTGCCCAAGTTTGGGTTGCACCGTTGCTCGACACCTCCACCTTCAAATCCTTTGCCGAAGGCACGAGAGCCTCATCGAGAACGGTCTTTGAGGTAGTATTGCTCTCGCTCACCTCGCTACGGGTTGTGGCGTTGATGGCAATCTTGCCAAACTGAACATCGCCCCCCTCGTTTGTGTGGCACGCAGTTGCTACGATGGCAAGTGCTATTGCAAAAAGTATCTTTTTCATATCTCTTGGTCGTTATTGCGCGATTGATACTCGGATATTATCGATGTAGATAAAACACTCACCATTTCCCGTATCCCAAACCCCGGTGCTGATAGTTGTATTAGGGTAGAACACAAGTCGAGTTGCATTGGTTACATCGCTTGTTGTGTCCGTGAATGTCGGGAATGTGTTTCCGAAGTCGCCTGTACCATAGTTGTCGTTGAGTCGTTCTTCGAAGAATGTTGTACCATAGTCCTTCATAGAGCCACTTTGTGCAGTACCGGTTGCAACACCATTGATAGTGCTTGCGTTGTCAGTGTGTGTTGCAACGCCTAAAATGGTGCAATTTGTTCCGTTATAGCCGAAGTCAGAATCAACATGTGCTCCTGCATCAAACTGAACCTTAATATTTACTTTTGCGCCACTCTTCAAGCCGGTTAGGCATGGGGTGTCAAGACGACCATGGTGAGTTGAAACGAACGCTCCAACAGCTTGATAGCGTACATTTATACGAATACATGTATTAACGCCAAGCTGGAATCGAGCTGCATTCCAACCGCTGTGGTACATGTATTGATCCAGATTTACACCAGGTTGCTGTCGCTCCTCTCCGGTACTTCTGTTGTCATCACCCCAACTCTCGCCTGCTTTGTGAACGCAAGAGAAATCCTCGAACAAGAGATATGGAACATCTATCGTAGCGAGGGTATTAACCTCGTTCTTGGCAATTGTCGAAGGGATAGTAACCTTCTGTTCTACGATAGCGTTCTGGCTCTCGAAGCGAACGGTAAATGTCTTGCCTGCATAGGTCTGGAACTTACCATCCTCGTAGATGCCGTGCTGAACGAGGTCGTAGGTGTTGCTCGAATTTGCCGAGAATGTCTGCACCAACGCTCCGTTATAGTCGTAAATCGAAACCTTCTGCACCGCCTCGCCCAAGTTGTTCTTGCCAACCTTGAAGCGCAAAATGGTTGGAGCAATAGGACTTGGAATAGTGAGTGAAAGTGGAGTGATATGTCCGCCCTCGCACATCTTCGAGAGGTTGAATGTGCGGTTTGTGGTGCGCTCGCCAATGGTCGATACGGCGTAGTAGGTTACTGCGCCCGAAATAGCACCTTCGGCTATGCGAGCCCACGCGTGCTCGCCCTCGTCGAAACCTTGCGGAATATTTACGACAAGCTGCTTGCTGCCGTTGCTGATTGTAGGCACCTCCGTCGGAGCCGTTGCATCTATCGTGATATTTCCCGTAACGATTGTCGGGAATGTGAATACCACCTGCTTGATAGGCTCCTTCAACGGATTTCCGCCCTTTGGAATGACCAATTTCAGAAGGTGGGTCTTGTGGTTAAATTCGAGAGCCAAGTCGTTGATTTCTCCATTTTTGAGAGCCGCGCTTGTGGTAGGTGTAGCCACCATAAAGTCGTAGGCACAATCAGCCACCTTGCCATATTGCTCGGTTGGCAGGGTGTAAGTCGCCTTGCGATTAGTTATCGACTCTGGTTTTGGCGATACGGCGTAATAGGTATATTCGCCCTCGGTTAAGGTATTTGTATTGCCTGTGAAGACAGCTGATTGAGCCGAGTGCCAATAGTACATCATCTGGAACTCTGCGCCACTGATTACAAAACCTCCTGTACGATTCTGCGCCCAAAGTGTGAAGATGTCGCCCTCTATCCACGAGGCTTTGCCCTCCTCGTTCATTGCCGTACGGCTAATGCCGATGGGCAGACCGATTGAGAACTCGGACTTTGCCACCTCGACACAACCCTCCTCGACTGCATTCGAGCAGCCACAGAGCATTGCGAGAGTTGTAAGTACCGCTACAAAGTAAAATTTCTTCATAGTTATCCAATTAAAATCACGCAAAAATAGGAGTGTTATATTATATATAAAAATTTTTTCAACGAACAGCCATTTTATTCCCACGAAAAAGCCCCGAGGAATCCCTCGAGGCTTGAGTATAGGTAGCCAAAAGGCCTTTTGTTATTGTTGTTTGAGGTATTTGTCGAGCCAACCAAAGAACTCGCGATTCCACACCAACGAATTCTGCGGTTTGAATACCTGGTGTGCTTCGTTTTCGAACGATACTAATCGTGCAGGAATTCCACGCATACGCGCTGCCGTAAATGCCTCCAATGACTGCGAATAAGGTATGCGATAATCCTTCTCTCCCGTAATAATCAGAATAGGCGTATCCCATTGTGCCACAGCCTTATGCGGCGAGTTGGCATACGAGCGCATCGCCACCTTGTTGCCCCTCTCCAAATAAGCACCACCATAGTCATTGTTGAGGAAGAACAACTCC
>JAEIGA010019467.1_pt1 | contig 10352 bp, 27 predicted proteins | sample 9270691 | NCBI WGS metagenome assembly JAEIGA01 (sample SAMN17057246, study PRJNA624740) | gut metagenome | biome: biome; isolation source: fecal sample | host: Bos grunniens | place: China: Xizang | collected 2019
AAATAAATAATATTAATTATAAATATAGATCTATTCTCGCACCATTCGACAATGGTGTTGTTGAGAAATATTTTGAGATTGATATTTGGAAAGATATTATTAGAGCGGTATTAAACCATACAACTCACCCTTTTGAAAATAAATTTATATCTTATGAACTCAATAATACTTATTTAGATTATTTAAGTATTGGTGAGGATGATGAGTTTGTATCTAACTTTAATGAGTATATTGACAAGTATAATAAAAAATCGTCAGAATATCTCGAGTATGATTTTGGATACTTTCATAAGTTATTTAGCACTGCTATAAATAATGCTAAGTTATGGGAAAGTTTCACATCAGAGTTTTCCTATATTTTAAATATTTTAGAAGTATGATAAAACTTTGTAGCTCGTGTTGTAATAATAAAAACTGCTATGCGTATTCTCCATACTATCCTGAACGTGCTGAAACATGTATAGCTTTTAATAATATGCTTATGGAGGATGCTGTGAATAAAGACTCTGTAAAAACAATGGGAGAAGAGAGGAGATTAAATAATTATGAGATGCAATATTAAAAATAAACAACTTCCTAGCAAGTGTCCTAAGTGTGGTAAGAAGTTGAAATCTGAAAAATGTGTTTGTGGACATACTGTCTATCAGGAAGAAACAAACCATGAAAAATCTTGGAAAAAAATGATGTCTTATGGCGAAAGCTTTTGGTAAGGAGGATACCAAAATGATTGAAAACGCTAAATATTTTCACGATGCTTCTGTAATAGCAGCAGAGTCTATTGTATCAAATGGCATTGCTAGCGGTATTATTAATACAGATCAAAAGATCGAGATGAATAAAAATCTTGGTTTATTTAGTTGTGCGCATGAACTCTATGGTCATCATGCAAAAACTATTGCTAAAGCACTGAAAACTTATTATAAGAAAAAAGGGTTTAAGTGTAAAATCCTGTCGAATGGATACTATTGTGATAGCTATGTTGTTAGAATCAGTTGGAAAAATCCAAAAAACAGAAAGGGAAAATAATTATGATCACATCATTATAAATCAAACTATAAAATCCTGATATAATTAATATACATCTTATGTGTACAAATTGTTATCATGAGATTGAATATGTAATTTATAAATAATATATATTATGATTAAGGAGAAACAAAATATGATGAATGTTGATAAAACTCAATTTAGACCCGATGGCAGTCAGATTACTCCTGAACAATTTGGTTTTAATCTTGTTTGTGAAAAATGCGGAAGCTACAAAACAAGAATGATTCCTACATCTCACTATAACAACAATTATAAAACTCCGGATATGATTACAATACATCTTATGTGCACCAATTGTCATCATGAAATTAATTATGTAATTTATAAATAATCTGTCTAAAGAGGAGGATATTATACTATGAATAATATTATTAAGGTTGAGGATTTCCAAATTATCGAGGGCCGAGATATTTATGCATGCATGAAAATGATTCAACAAGAAAATCCTGTTCCTGTTTATACGAAGCAATATGCTCCAGGTCATGTGTTTGATGAAAATCAAACTGTTAAGTGGAATAGAGAGGAAGTTATTAGACAGAATCAAGCTGCTCAAGATAGTGTGACTCGAGCTCGCAATGTAAGAAACGAGAGTGAAAACAACCTTCATAAAGCTGTTGTTAGATATATTATTGGGCAGGGCAGTTGCGGTGTTCATATTGACTCTGATATGGCTGAAAACATTATCAATTTTGCCAAAAATGTTCATGAGGACACTTGGTGGGAATGGCTTGATGATGTAATTGATTACACAGTCAGAGTTATTAATCAGTATAAGAATCAATGAGGTGTTAATATGAGAATAGATCTCCCGCAGTGTGATTTTAGTAATTGCAAGTTCTATCAGGATGGCAATTGTGTTAAAATCTCTGAATATAACAGATGTGTATATAGAGCATCTAAAGATAACAAGTTCCAAGTAGAATGGTCCAAAACAATCGACAGTTTTAACATAAACGGTAATCATACGTATGGTTACGGTATCACTATCGAAAAGTTTGAGGACGGTACTCTTGTTCCGAATATTCATTATAATAGTCCTCATGAAGGAGGAGCTCTCTTGTCGTGTGAAAAGAATCCTTCCGAACAATATCGAGAGAGATTTAAGAATTATTTCGAGATGGCTGTTATTGAGGAAGGAGAATATTGGAACATTGCTTCTCGTATAATTCTTAGAAAATATAATCTGGAGGAATATGCTGGTGTTTAATAAGTTTCTGTTAGATAATAGTCTTCCTACTCCTGGTACTATCATTCACACGCCAAAAGACGATCAAGTGTTAGTACTTAAATCGTATAACATTACTGTGAACGGCGTGGATGTCATTATTTCTGTTAAAGACACAAACCAAGATATTCATTGGGATCTTGATCTTCTTAAAATGTGTACATGGGATACCGGAAATCTGACAAAAAAGATCAGATGTGATTCTGTATACTTTAAGGATGACCTTTCTTGTGACATTTTTAAATATAATGAACGAGATTGCTACTATGCTCAGATTAATTATTATGGTAGAACATTGATCATCAGAAGTGATAGGGAACCTGATGAAAGATCTGAAAATCTATTTATTTCTATACGTAATTCTAGAAGTCCTTTATTCTGGGCAAAGTTTGTAAATCTTCTCAGAAAATATGGATTTGAAAAATACATTATTTGAGGTGAAATATTATGATTGATGCTAAATATGCTAATTCTATTTCTATGGAAGCTCTTAGAAGACGTGCTAGAGAAATTATTACTAATGAAATCGAACCAAAGATTTCTAAAACAGCAGCTCTTGGTGATTTTTCATGTGTGTACAGTATGGAAAAAGTTGGTCATCCGGCTGAGGTAGCAAAGATTATTATCGATATTCTTGCTTGTAACGGTTTTACTGCTAAATATGGTGTTGATCGTTATTCTGAGTTTGACCTTGAGATTAGTTGGAAGAATGGGGGGAAGTAATATGGCAATTTATAACAGACTTCCTAGAAAAGGCTACTCCTGGACAGAAAACATGCGTGATGATACATTCTTTATTGATGGTATGTCAAGATCAGATACTATGAAAGAACTGAAAGAATATGCTGATAGTCATCCTGAAAAATGGATCTATTATCATGATTGTGGTTATGGTCCCGGTGATCCAGTTCCTACATGTAAACATGTTCTTGAAGTACGTGTTTTTGATAAACGTCCTGCAGTAGGAATGCTCTTCTACTCTCTATATCGAGAAGGGTGTGATGGTCTTGAAGAAATTGATGATATGAGCGAAAAAGAAGTTAATGATCTTAGAATGAAACAACTTAGATTTTTCTATGAGCTCGGACATAATATTGGAGGAAATAAATAATATGAAGTTTTATAAAATTACAGAAAATATTATAGTACAACTCAATGTCATTCAAGTTGCTAAACGCGTATGTTCAGACATTTATATTAGATACCCCGGAGTTGATGAAGCATATAAAATTAGCTTTAGATGTACTGAAGATGCAGAAGTTGCTTTTGATAAACTCTGCGAGGAACTTTCTAAAATTTAAATATATGGAGGATTAAAATATGTTTCCTAAGTGGTTTCCTAAAAATGTTATTGCTATTTCTGGTAATGCTGTCATTGGCTGGACTTCTGAAAGCGGATACACCGAATACAAAGTTACTAAAGATATGATAAAGGAATTTCTTAATAACTTCGGAATTAGCTACTTTAGAGTATCTGATAAGACGTGGGTTAATATTTCGTATATTAAACTCGTAACCAGAAAAGATAACTGGCTTCATTTATATTTCTATAACGATTTCACTCTTCATTTTGATTGCAATTATCTTGATGAAATTGAAATCGATTGTGCAGTTCGTACTTTTGATCATCAGTGTAATATGTTTATCGACCTTGATAGTTCTTATGAGACGGATAGCAAGGACGGTTGGTTTGCATATATAGATGATATTGAGCTTGAAAATATTTTCGGGTATACTTATGTAAATCTGAAAATTCATGATAACAAGCCCGTATACGTCAACAGATATACTCTTGGGGATTTTTTCCATAGCCTTAAAACTGGCAGTGTCTGGAAGGTCTCGCTGTAATTCTTAAGTAAGGAGAAATAGTATGATTTATACTTATCAAGAACGTTTGAAAGGAAAAAAAGTAGGAGTTGTTTTTGGAACATTTGCTCCTCTGCATCAAGGACACCTCGATGTCATTATGAGAGCTAAGAAAGAATGCGACGCCGGCTGTGTTGTGTTAGTCGATGGTAGAGATGGTGATAGAGGTGGAGATCTTATGCCACTCAAGCTCCGATACCGTTATGTAAGAGAGTTCTTCGCAGACGATGACCTCGTTGCTGTTTATCCGATTGATGAAACTGAACTTGGTATCGAAGCCTATCCGAATGGTTGGAATAAGTTTATGACTACGGTTGAAGAAATTATTGAGCGAGCTACTTATCTCTGCGATCCTGTTTTCTATGTGAGTGAAGAGGAGTATGCAACTCATCTCGAAGGTCTTGGCTACGACGTAGTAAAGCTCGACCGTACCCTTAATCCCATCTCGGCAACAATGATCAGGAAAAACCCCATTAAGTACTGGGACAAAATTACTTTTCCTTTTAGAAGAGTATTCAGTACTAATATTCTTATCTGCGGTACGGCAAGCGAAGGAAAGACGACTCTTGTAAAAGACCTCGGTAAATATTTTAACGCTCCGTATTCTCATGAGTATGCCAGAGACTATATGAAAGAAAGTTCTATCTCTGAATGGGAACTTGATGGAGCGGATTATCTTGCTTTCCTTGACGGACAATATCAAATGAATAAGAAGATGATTAACTCTCCAAGTAATCAAGGAATCTTCTTCGCTGATTCTGATAGTATGACTACGCGTATGTATGCTGAATATTATCATAAAGATCCTGAACTCGACCTTACAGAAGAAGAGTTTAATGATATTGCTGTCTCGGCAGATGCTATCACTAAGAAATGCCGTTGGGATAAGATCTACCTACTCTGTCCCCATGGAGTTTTTGTAGACGATCACACTCGCTACATGGCTTTCAGCGGTGACACAGAAAGAAGAGAGCTCTTTGAAATTCTTTGTAGAAATATTAAAGAGTCTGGTAATTGGGATAAGGTAACTATCCTCGATGGTGGTTATTATAATAATTTTAAGAAAATCGTCGATGATGTAAAGGAGATGTATATACAATAATGAAACTTTTTAATGCTTTTGTTAGTGGGCTTTGTTTTATCTCTAGTATATATTGTTTTACTGATGGAAGAGTTTTATTTGGTGTGCTTGAATTAATACTTTGCTTAGTAAATGGCGCATTTGCTATTTATAACAATTCTAATAATTAAGGAGATTAAGCATAATGATTAATTGGTTTAAAAACGAATTCTGGAACGGTTATAATCTTTTTGAGAAACTGTTCTTGTTTTCTATGATCCTGCTTCAGGTAATTGTATATTGTTTCGTACCCGACACTCCTATTGGTATTATCTGTGGCATTGCCGGTTGTATTTGTGTTGTACTTACTGCAAAAGGAAAGATTTCTTCGTATATCTTTAACTTTATTCAGATGATTACATATATGATTATCTGTTGGCAAGCAGCACTGTATCTTGAGTTTGGTGAACAAGTATTTTACTTTATTGCATGTATCTTTGGTGTAATTCTTTGGAAGAAGAATATGACTAAGAACGATGATGGAACAGAACAAGTTCAAGCTAAGACGTTTAAGCTCTGGCAATGGCTTGCTGTAATTTCTGTAACTCTTATTTCTACAGCTGTTCTTGGTTGGTTTGGTGAAAATGTTCTTAATAGTACGTTGTCTTATCTTGATGCTGCTACTGTAGCTTTGGCAGTTATCGCTCAGCTTCTTATGGTATGGCGATATAGAGAACAATGGGCTATTTGGATTGCTATCGATGTATTCAGTCTTGTTATGTTTATCATTCTTGGTAATTGGTCTATGGTCGCAATGTATGTTGCTTGGACTATCAATGCTTTTTATGGTTGGTATAACTGGACTAAGCTTAATAGACAGACGGTTTAATACTGTCTGTCTTTATTTATAGGAGGATTAATTATGAAAAGAGTTACAGGTTATATTAGTTGCAGACCTATTGGTTGTTATGAGTTCGAGTATATGCTTCCCGATAATATGAGTCAAGAAGAAATCGAAGAATATATTAGAGAAAAAAATGAATTATGTATGAACTTCGATGTTGAAGATGGATATGAAGAGGTTACTGAAACTATCACTAAGTTTGTAAAGAGGTAATATATGAAAATTAATTATGAAAATAACGAGATAATTTATACTTGTGGTTGTTGTGGATATAAGTATAAAGAAAAATCAGCTGGTCATCCTACACAATATATAACAGATCCTGGTTTTGGAAGCGAACCATTTAAAAATTCTACAGTACCATTTATATATAAAAGCGACTATTATCGTCCTGATATTAGTCTCAATATGTATGCATGCCCTAAGTGCGGTGTAGTTCAGATTGAATCCGAGATACATTGTGACTAAATTGTTGTTTAATAAGAAAGGTATGTCATAATGACTGTAGATGATATCATTAAGCATGTTGAGACCAAAGTATCCGATATTGAAAACGACCCGGTATATTTTGCTAAAATGCTTCCAAGCGTATACAACATGTATAAATTCAAAAATAAAAAGTATAACACTGCTAAAGAATATCAAATGAGAGCATTTAAGAAATTCCTAAATATGGTATTTAATAAATGCTTTATTATGAGAAATAAATATTCTTGTGATGGCTATGTTGTTTTTAAATGTATTGACGGTCAATTTTTCATGAAATATCCAGATTCGTACTATAATGGTTATGAAAGAGTGGAAAAACATTATTATCCGTGTGAATTAACAATGCTTCTTCCACCAAGAAATTATAACCTGAAATTTATCCATCAAAATGATCATTCGTTTAGGTTTCAACAGGCTGGAATATGGTTTAACATTTCAAAATATAATGGTGAGCATTTTACCGAATTAATTGTTTTTGATGATGAAGATAACATGGAGCTATATTTAGAGTTAAATAATATCTAAAGAGGTATTTAATCATGAATACATTTGCTATCGTTAATGATATAATTATATCGGAAGATAAAGACTATAATATTGTAAAAAGGAAAGTGTCAGTTGAAGAAATAAATAAAACTATTAACGACACGCCCCTATATAAAGTATCTAATAACATCTGGATTTGTACGTTCTATGTTAATTATGTTGTTATAGAAAATAGATTGATTCATATTAACTTTGTTAATCCGTATAGAATAACTGTTGATAGTAACGACATGAGTAATCTTGAAAGAGAAGAATTAATTAGAATATTTAACAGTAGGGGTATTCTCATCAATACAAACGAACAATGGGAAATTCAGTCTCTTGATACAACACATTGGATTACTGTTTCAAAAATAATAGTTAATGATGAGAAGAAATCTCCTTTTTGTATACGTATTGAAACTTCTGAAAGATGTTTTACGATGTCATTATATGATTTTTTCTGGTATAATATAAGAGGAATGATTCGCAAGAAAAGAGAGTGATGTTTTATGAATACGTATATACTTTGGGCATGGACATATATTGATGGTGAATATCGTTCTTGGAAAAAAACCATCAAACGTAAAAACAATATAACCAAAACCCAAGAAGATAGACTACTAGGTACTTTTACTTGTAATATTATGAGTAGATATAACTGTAGTCTTGGCCTTTGGGGTTGTGATAAAATTTAAAGGAGTAAATTATGAATACTGATAAGTTTACCGCTGACAGAGCCAGAGAGATTTCTGAAATTAAAAATGACGACATTATCACAGTATATTCTCAAAAAATTATAACAGAAGTTCTTGAAAAAATCGAATATGAAGCAAATCACGGAAATATGGTTTGCTATTATCGAACTAGAGAGCACGCTGAAAATAAGGCTCTCTATAAGAATATTATTAGAGAACTTAAACGTCTAGGCTATAAAGTAAAATATAAATATTTCTGGAGTTATAAAGAAGGGCAAATTATTGTGAGGTGGTAATATGAAAATTTTATTTCTAGATTATGATGGTGTAGTCAATACACCTATGTGGAATGATTCTGGAACACGTTGCAGCTATGGCATTCGAGAGGTTAATAACTTCCAAGCGGTTCAATGGGTTTCTGAACTCTGCCAAAAATATGATCTTAAAATCGTCGTAACATCTACATGGAGATTTGATCCAAACTACAAGCAGGCCCTTATCAATGGAGGATTGAGAGAGGGTATCGAAATTGTAGGGAGAACTAAAAACCTCAGCACTCCCGGTAAGAGAACTATTCGTGGTGAAGAGATTAAAGAGTGGCTCGATTCTCATAAAGACGTTGAAAAATATATTATTATAGATGACGATAGAGATTTCCTTAAAGAACAACTTCCTTTTCATATTAGGACATTTTCTGATGTTGGATTTACTCATCGTGAATTTGACAAAGCGTGTAAGATTTTAGGATCTTCTTGATAGTTAAAAATGTTTAATATTAATATTATTGAGGTGATATGAAAATGTTTAATGTGAGACCCAATCATAATGAGTCAAATATAGATAAAACAAATAACACAGGTCAGATATTATATGTGCTAGGACAAGACGATGATATCTTTGTAACACATGCTGTATTTACCGCAATACCAACAGCAACACAACTACAAAACGTCTGCAATGCTCTCGGTATGGATGTTAGAGATTTTCATACTTATGTGGGAGTATATGAGATTCCTGTTGGTTCTTTGGTAGATAGTGTTTACCCCAGTCATTATATTATTAATTGGAAGGTGATCTAATGAACGAGATCAAACAAAAAATTACAGCAGAAATTCAATCTGCTATTGACGAAAATACAAACCACACTACTATTATCTTGGATGATTCTATCAGCGATGATGATGTAAAGATTTTAGTAAAAACTCTTGCTGGTAATGGATATAATATCCGTACTAATAAGTCTAATAACAAGCTTTATATTAATGTATATTGGAAGCTTGAAAAAATCAATAATAAGAAAGAGGTATAATATTATGAAAACTAACGTTACTATTAAGCTTAATGCTATTGCTGATGTCCAGAAGTTCGTACAGGTAACTACGAAACATCCTATTGAAGTTGATCTTAAGTCTGGTAGATACATTGTTGATGGTAAGTCTATTCTTGGTATCTTCAGTCTTGATCTTACCAGACCTATTGATCTTACTGCTCGTTCTGAAGATTCTGAAAAAGTGTTTGCATTTCTTCAGGATATTAAAAATTATATTGTAGATGAGGAGAATTAACAATGACGACACCTATTTTGATTTTATTTATGATCTTTTGTCATATTGTAGATGACTATTATCTTCAGGGATGGTTAGCATCTGCAAAGCAAAAGAAATGGTGGGAAGATAATGCTCCCGATATGTTATATAAAAACGATTATATCTGGGCACTATTCATGCACTCTTTTAGCTGGTCGTTTATGATCATGCTGCCTATTCTTATTTATCACTTTAAAGAAATCATCATCGGAACACCTATGAGCGCATGGTACCTTTTGTTCTTTGTTGTTAATATGATGATTCATGGTATTGTAGATGATCTTAAAGCAAATAAGAAGAAGTTCTCACTCATTGATGATCAGGTTTGTCATATGATGCAGATCTTTTTAACAGCAATGGCATTTTCTGTTATTATTGTATGAAAACCGAAAACAGAATTTGTCCTGTTTGTGGTGAGGTATATACTGTAAAGAATGTAGATAAAATAACTCTACATTCTTTACTTGTTAAGATGCAATGCCCAAATAGTCATATATGGACAGAAAAATATACACTCTCATATCAAGGATATGAATATAACAATAAAAAATATAATCAATTTGGAGGAGATATTTAATGAAGTATTATCCTAAAACAACTATCGCTATCATTTGTATTGTAATACTTATTGTTAGTATTGCAGCGTTTGTTACATCTTGTGGAAATCATTCTATTGGTATTGGGGAATATGAATGGTCTCACTTGCACTACTGTACATTTAGTGGTGAATCTGGATGTGCAACTATTGAGAAATGGTATGAATCTGGATCTGGAATTGAAGTAAAAACAACCGAATTTGGTAGTATCTTTCTTTCTGAGGGTACTTATATTTTGATTTCTGACTCTAGAGATTGTCCTTTCTGTGATAAGGATGGTAAATAATGAACAAGCAGATTGAGGAAATGACGAGAGATTTTGAGGATTATGCTTGTATGAGCAAATTCCAAGC
>JAEIGA010019468.1_pt1 | contig 10352 bp, 7 predicted proteins | sample 9270691 | NCBI WGS metagenome assembly JAEIGA01 (sample SAMN17057246, study PRJNA624740) | gut metagenome | biome: biome; isolation source: fecal sample | host: Bos grunniens | place: China: Xizang | collected 2019
AATGTATTCTAAGGGTACAGATATAATATTATCAGCAGCTGGTGGAACTGGTATCGGAGCAATAGAATCAGCAAAAGAACAAAACAAATATGCTATAGGTGTAGATAAAGACCAAAGTGATTTAGCACCAGAAAATGTTTTAACTTCTGCCTTAAAGAAAGTTAATGTTGGTGTTTATGATACTGTTAAACAGTTAGTAGATGGAAATTTAAAAGGTGGAGAAGCTAAGGTGTATGGATTAAAAGAAGGTGGTGTTGGAATACCTGATACAACTAAAAACTTAGTTCCACAAGATATTTTAGATTATGTAAATACAATGACTCAAAAAATAGAAAATGGTGAAATAACAGTACCAGCAACAAAAGAAGAATATGATAAAATGTATAAATAAATGATAAGAGTAAGGATAAGTTAAGTAATTAGCTTATCCTTATTTTTATAAATACTACAATAAATACAAACAATATAAAAGAAAAATAAGTTAATGTTCGTGTTTTAAATATAAAAAGGTATATTTTAGGTTACAAAAAGTAAAAATGTTCGTAAAAATCTTGTATTTCTATTGACGCTATGAAGTAGCAATGTTATTATAATAAAGCACAAAACACAAACTATTAAAAGTATAAATAGTTAAATGTAACAAAATAAAAAAATGATAATTCATTTTTTAGAAATAAAGGAGAAGATACACAATGGAAGTGACATCATTAGGAAAACAAAATCTACTTCAAAAGTTATTCAAACTAGATGAATATAACACAGATGTTAAAACTGAAGTTATGGCCGGAATAACTACATTTATGACAATGGCATACATACTAGTAGTTAACCCTTCGATTCTTTCAGCTGCAGGTATGGATAATGGGGCAGTATTTGTGTCGACGGCATTATCAGCAGCAATAGCAACATTCTTCATGGGAATTGTTGCAAACTATCCAATGGCTTTAGCTCCAGGTATGGGATTAAATGTATTCTTTGCAAATACTATAGTCTTACAAATGGGATATTCATGGCAATTTGCTCTTATGGCAGTATTTATAGAAGGTATAATATTTATACTACTTACTGTTACAAATATAAGAGAAAAAATAGTTGAATGTATACCGATGAATTTAAAATTTGCAGTAACATCAGGAATTGGTATATTTATAGCATATGTTGGTTTACAAAATGCAAATATAGTTGTAAATGGAGCTTTAGGAAATATGAAAGATCCATTAGTTATATTAACTTTAGCAGGAATATTATTATCGGGAATATTAGTTGCAAAAAATAAAAAAGGTGCTTTATTAATATCAATAGTAATAATATCAGTAGTAGGCATGGTATTTGGATTAGTATCTTTACCACAAGGAATAATGTCATTAGACATACCTTCTATTAAACCAGTATTTTTACAAGCATTTTCAATAGATTTTAAAGAAATATTTAGTTTAGATATGCTTATAGCAGTATTTACTTTATTATTTATGGACTTATTTGGTACAGTTGGATGTTTAGTAGGTATAGCAGAAAAAAGTAATCTTGTAGATGAAAAAGGAAATATACCAAGAGCTAAACAAGTTATGTTAGCAGATGCAGTAGGAACTACAGCTGGAGCATTACTTGGAACATCAACAGTAACAGTATTCGTAGAAAGTTCAGCAGGTATATCAGAAGGTGGTAAAACTGGATTAACGGCTATAACAACAGGAGTATTATTTGTATTATCTTTATTCTTTGCTCCAATATTTATAGCGATACCAGCACAAGCTACATCGGCAGTATTAGTAATTGTTGGTGTGATGATGGCAGAATCACTTACTAAAATAGATTTTACAGACTTTACAAATGCTATACCAGCATTTATAACATTCACATTTATACCTCTTATGAACAGTATAGGAGATGGAATAATATTTGGTATATTATCTTATACAATATTAAAATTAGCTACAAATAGAAAAGATGAAGTAAGCTTATCGATGATAATCTTATCAGTCTTATTTATTATAAAGTTCATTCTTATAGGTTAGAGATTCCAATTAAATGATCATTAAAAAAAGAGGAGAAATTCCTCTTTTTTTATTAAATAAAAATATTATAAACTTTCTTCATCAACTATAATTTGTTTTAAATTTTTATTACGATGGAATATATCGTATAGAGAAGGAATTACAAATAGAGTTAAAACTGTTGCATAAGTTAAGCCACCAATAGTTACAATGGCTAGTCCTTGAGTCATCTCAGCTCCCATACCAACTCCAAATGCCATAGTTGACATAGCTAATATAGTAGTTAGAGCAGTCATAAGTATAGGTCTAATACGAGTACGTCCAGCTTCAACTATAGCATCCTTTTTACTTAAACCATTTATACGAAGTTGATTTATATAATCCACAAATACTATACCGTTATTAACAACTACGCCTGATAAAACTAAGAATCCAAGCATTGATATAACACTTAAATCTGTATTTGTAATTAGTAAAGCTAATAATCCTCCAGTAAAAGCAAGTGGAATAGTAAACATGATTATAAAAGGTGACAATAACGATTGTAATTGAGCTACCATTATTAAATATATAAACACTATAGCAAGACCTATCATTTTAATTAAATCAAATAACGCAGTATTTATTGATTCAGTTTCACCAGTTAATTCTATACTATACCCATCAGGAGTATTGTATTTATCTAATTTTGCTTGAATATCCTTACTAACTAAACCTATGTTATGATTACTATCTATTTCAGCTGTTATAGATATATATCTAGCCTGATTGTTATGATTTATAGAAGTTGGAGTATTAGTCATTTCAAGAGAAGAAATATCTTTTAACTTAACTTTAATAGATTCATTATCTTTAGTGCCTTCTATTTCTAAGTCTTCTAAGTCGTTTAATGTTGGCTTACTATGATTAACAACTATGGAAGGATAGTTATTAGAATCTATTGTCAAAGTTGTAGAGTTTGTTTCTTTTGATAATTTTGAAGATATTTGTTCATATACTTGTGCAACTGTTAAACCATACTTCATAGCTTCATTTTTATTAATAGTAATATGTTGCTCTTTATTAGTAGTACCAAAACCATCATATATATTAACGGTTCCCTCTGTATTAGATAATATATCAACTAAATCATTTGAAATTTCTTTTAGTTTAGTTATGTCGTCTCCTCTAACCATAATATTTATACCGGAACCTCCTAAAGAAGACATATCCATAGACGATGAAGAAATACTAATTTGACAGTCAAGATCTTGAGTTTTTTTAGTTATTTCTTTAGCTATTTCATCATTTGAAAGTTTTTTATCATCTCTTAATATAATGTAAGCAGACATATTGTTAGGGTTATTAGATGATGAACCAAAGGACATGGAAGAAGATGAATCCATTGCACCGATACCTTCAACATCATCAATGGTTAAAATTTGTTCAATTGCCTTATCTACTATATCTTGAGCTTCTTTCTTTGGTAAATCACTACTTATATCAATGGTAGCTGTCATTTGTGGTGACTCCATATCTGGAATAAATGAAGTCCCCATTTTAGTTGCAGCAAAACAAGATAAGATTAGAAGTATTATGGAAGAACATAAAACTATAGGTTTGTACTTTAAACATAATTTTAGTAATTTCTCATAATAATTTACTAATTTATCAAATAGATTATGTTTTTTTACATCTTTGCTAGATAATAAGTTAGATGCCATACAAGGAACTAAGGTTAATGCAACTATTAAACTTGCGATTAAAGAATAAGCAATTGTAAGTCCCATATCCGTAAATAATTGTCTAGTTAAACCATCAGTAAACACAATAGGTAAGAATACACAGATTGTGGTTAAAGTTGATGAAGATATGGCACCAGATACTTGCTTAGCTCCATAAACAGCAGATTTGAATTTATCCATTCCATTATTTCTTAATCTATAAATATTTTCAATTACAACGATACTATTATCAACTAACATTCCCACACCAAGAGAAAGTCCAGATAGGGAAATGATATTTAATGAAATTCCACTGAAATACATTAAAACTATGGCGAATAATAAACTAATAGGTATACTAAATGCTATTACTATAGTAGGCTTTATACTCTTTAAGAAGACTAATAGAACAATAATAGCTAAGATACCACCATAAATTAAATTTTGAAGAACATTTGATATTATTAAATCAATATAAACACCTTGATCCATTAAAGATAATATATTTAACTTTTCATTATTTTTATTTAAATCACTAACTACATCATTAATAGCATTACATACATTAGTTGTAGAGCTTGTACTAGTTTTTTGGAAAGATAGCATAACGCCAGCATTTCCATTTACATTGGCATAACTATCAATATCGCTATTTGATATAGTTATATCGGCTATATCTTTAAGAGCTACATCACCAATATCATCTAATGAAAATAAAACTAAATCTTTTAAATCATTAATAGAGGTAAATTTATCTCCAACCTTTATAGAGTATTCTGTTTCATTATCTGAAATATACCCAGCCGGCATGGAAAAATTTTCAGCTACAAGTATTTGATTTATAGATTGTGGAGTTATTTTCTTTGTTATATCAGCAGAGTCTAATGCCTGATTTCTAGCTTCATCTAATTGCTTCTGAGCACTTTCTAGTTGAGACTCACTAATAGAAAGTTGTATACTGGCATCAGTTAGTTTTTGAGAAAGAGTTAGCTTAGTACTTTCTAGTTCTTGCTTTTGTTGTTTTAATAAATTTAAAGAATCTGTATCGCCAATTCCTAAAGCTAAGCTGGCTTCTAGCTGTCTTATGGCAGAATTCAGTTCATCGATTGCAATATTCAACTCTTCAATTTGAGTTTTACTTTCTTCTTCAAGAGTAGATTTACTAGATGATATTTCAGACTTAGCATTATCAATTTCTTTTTGTTCTTTGTCTAATTTAGATATAACATTATTACGTAATTTTTCATTTAAATCATCTATTTTGTTCTTATCTAATGATATACTTATTTGTTTTTCAACTAGTCCAACTCCAGTTACAGAAGCAACACCTTCTATACGTTCAAATTTAGGTAGAACTTCCTCATTAACATATTTAGAAACCTCATCAATAGTCATGCCGTCAACACTAACACTAAGCATCATGACAGGCATCATGTCAGGATTAAGTGTCATAAGGTTAGTTGAGCTGATACCATCCTCTAAAGAATCTTTTATTAAGTTAATTTTATTATTTATATCTAATATGGCAGTATCCATATTTGTGTCTTGATTAAACTCAAGAATTATGACACTATAGTTTTCGTTTGAAATAGAAGACATATTTTCTAAACCGCTTACAGTGGATATAGCTTTTTCAATTGGTTTAGTAACAGATGTTTCGATTTTTTCAGGATTTGCTCCAGGATAAGATGTCATAGCTACTATGTAAGGCAAGTCTATACTAGGTAATAAGTCAGGGGTCATATTAAGAAAAGAGACAAAACCTAAAATAATAACCATCACTACTGAAACAAATACAGTAAATGGTTTTTTAACGCTGAATTTTGATAGCAAGTATCTTCCTCCTTATGTATAAATTTAATAGATTTTTGACTATGATTATTGTAGTTATTTTATGTTGCAATTTCAACAAAATAGGAATAATTACATAAAAAATAACAGCAATACTGTCGATAAATTTTATATATTAAAGTAAATGAAAGTTACTGAAAGTAAGTATATGTTTAGAATGAATTTTTATCTAATTAAAATAGATTAAAACTCATATAAATTAGTATATTGAATTATATACTGGAGGAGATTATATGAAAATGTACACTAGTATTAATAAGCGTTCAAAAGAGGTAGGGAGTACAATTCCAAATGCTATAGCTTATGGATTTATAAAAAATTTCCTAATATCTAAAGAATTTGAAAAAACTAGAGAGGAGTATTGTATTGCAAAGCTAAGTAAGAATCAAGTTAATCAGATAATGACAGATATTAAGTGGTTATTTAGAAATTATAAAGATTTAGATATATTGTTACTAGAAGATAGTAATAATAAAAAAATAAGGTTTAAGTTATAGAAATTAAAAAGGAAATGTTATAAAAATAACATTTCCTTTTGTTTATAATAATTAAGATTAACTAGCTTTTTCAACTTTAGAAGTATTACTTCTTTCTTTTTTAACTCTATTCATAAATACAGCAAAGAATATTAATGCAAATACTACACCAACTATATTAGAGAACATACCGTTTAATCTAAATCCTTCTGGAGCTTGTAATATATAAGCAACAGATACATAACTCATGAATATAGCAGGAAGAACAGCTATCCAGTAGTTTTTCTTGTTAACTAAAAGATAAGTAGCTCCAGTCCATAAGAATATCATAGCTAATGTTTGGTTAGACCAAGCGAAGTATCTCCAGATTATGTTGAAATCTATTTGAGTTAATGCAATACCAACAGCAAATAAAGGTATAGCAATCATAAATCTACTTTTTAATCCATCTTGTTTTATTTTAAATGAGTCAGCTATTGTAAGTCTAGCACTTCTGAAAGCAGTATCTCCAGAAGTTATTGGACAAGCAACAACTCCAAGCACTGCAAGTATAGCACCAGCAGGTCCTAATAATGCAGAAGAAATTGTATTTACAACTTCAGCAGGAGCACCACCAGCTTGTATAGATACGCTATCTCCAAAGAATGCTATAGTAACAGCACACCAGATTAAAGCTACTATACCTTCAACTATCATTGAACCGAAGAATACTCTTCTAGTTTCAGATTCTCTTCTTATACATCTAGCCATCATTGGTGATTGAGTTGCATGGAACCCAGATATAGCACCACAAGCTATAGTAGTAAATAAGAATGGAAATACTGATAATCCATCAGGATGTAAGTTTTCTAAAGTTAACTCAGCCATTTGCATAGAACCATTAAGTTGTCCTATTATCATAGCACCGAATAAACCAGCAGCCATTGCTAATAAAGCAGCACCGAATATTGGATATAATTTTCCGATAACTTTATCAACTGGTAATACAGTTGCAACTATATAGTAAACTACTATTAATACTAACCATATATTTTTATCCATACCTGTCATAGAAGTTAATAATCCAGCAGGTGAAGTTATGAAAACGGTACCCACAAGTATAAGTAAGACTACTGAGAAAGCAACCATAACTTTTTTCATGTTTTGACCTAAGTACATACCAACTATTTCAGGTATAGATGTACCATCATGTTTCATTGATATAACTCCTGATAATAAATCGTGAACAGCTCCAGCAAATATACAACCGAAAGTTATCCATAAGAATGCAACTGGTCCAAATAATGCTCCAGATATAGCACCGAATATTGGTCCAGTACCTGCTATATTAAGGAATTGAATAAGGAAAACCTTATGCCAAGGCATAGGCAAATAGTCTACACCATCCTCAAGTCTAGTAGCTGGAGTTTCGATAGAATCATCGTATCCAACTATTTTACTTACATATGTTCCATATGTAAAGTAACCAATTACAAGTATTGCAACGCATACTAAAAATGTAATCATTTTTATTTTCCTCCCTAAAAATATAATATTACTGCATAAAAATATAAAATTGTCTGAAATTCGTCAGACAACCTTATATTAACAACAAATCCAAAAATATTCAATACAATAAATAAAAAAATATTCAATAAATTTATACAAAAAAAGCTTATATAAAAGTATAAATAAATGCAGATATTAACAAAGAAATAATTAATTATTATTAAATAAATATTTTTTATTGTATAATTAATATATAACAGCGTAGAGAAGGGATAAACTATGTTTGGATACGTAAGAATAAATAAAATGGACCTTACTTTTAGAGAATTTGAACACTATAAAAGCTATTACTGTGGATTATGTAAATATTTAAAAGAAAACCATGGTGAGATTTCGAGATTAGGTTTAAATTACGATATAACATTTTTAATAGTTTTACTTACAGCAGTTTATAAACCAAAAGGAACTGTTTTTGAAGAAAAGTGTATAGTAAGTCCAATTAAAAAAAAGAAAAAATTAATAAATGAAATAACAGAATATGCAGCGAGTATGAATGTATTGCTAACTTACTATAAAATAAAAGATAACTTCTTAGATGATAGAGGGATGAAAGATATTTTAGCTTATAATCTATATAAGGGAAAATTAAAATTAGCTCATGAAAAATATCCAGATAAGTCAAATGTTATTAAAAATCAAATGAAATTATTACATGAACTTGAAAGAGAAAAAATATACAATATTGATAGAGTATCAAATACATTTGGTGAAATTATGGGAGAAATTTTTTCTTATAAGGATGATGAGTACAAAGAGGACCTAAGGAGAATAGGATTTAATATAGGAAAATATATTTATATTCTAGACGCTTATGAGGATTTAGAAGAAGATTACAAAAAAGAAAGATATAATCCATTTTTAGAATATATAGATAAAAAGGAAGAGTTAAATTTAAAAGTTGATAGGTTAATAAGTATATCTTTAGGTTTACTAGCTTCATCTATAGATGAATTAAAGTTAAAAACAAATGTTGGAATTATAGAAAATATAGTTTACTCAGGTGTTTATCTAAGATATAAAAACATACTACAAAAAGGAAGTGAAGCGAATGCAAAGTAATGCATATAGAAATAGTGACTTTATAAAAGTAAGACAATTAATAGGAAATGAAGAATTTAGAAGAGCATATAACCTGCTACATAGTATGAATGATAGAAATGGTGAGTGGCACTACTTAGCAGGATTATCTGCTATGAATATGGGATATTATGATGAAGGTCAAGACTACTTAAAAAGAGCAAAATTTATGGAACCTTCTAATAATGAATATGTTCATGCATATAATAAATACAATAACTATAGCAATAATTATAATAGAAGGTCTTACGATTACAATAGAAACAGACGTTACGATTCCAGTGGATGTTGCTGTTGTTGTGATGATGCTTGTTGTTGCTGTTGTGGAGATGATTGCTGTAATGATTTATGTACATTATATATTTGCGATTCTTGCTGTGAATGTTTTGGAGGAGATATATGTACATGTTTCTAGGAGTTGAATAAATATATGGGTAGAAAAATTGCTTATGGGGGAATATTACTTTCATTAAATTGCATTATATTAATGTTAGTCAATGTAATTCCTATAAATACTTTATTTTTATTGGGTTTGGCATCCTTGCCTATATCAATTATAATTATGGAATATGGACCTAAAATAGGATTGATATTTTATATTGGATCAACTTTACTTAGCTTTATTATTATGAGTAATAAGTTTCAATGGATATTATATATTTTTACTTTTGGGATTTATGGATTAATAAAGTATTTAATAGAACAAAATAGAAATTTTATACAAGAATATATTATAAAGCTTATAGTAGGAAATATACTAATAATAATTGTTTATTTAATATTAAAAAACTTCATTTACATACCAATTAATATATTTTCAATATTTATATTTGAAATAGCCTTTATAATTTATGATATTGTTTACTCAAGATTTATAGATTATTACAATGATAAATTTAGAAAACTAATAAAATAATAAAAAATAGTGCTATAAACCAATATTTTATAGCACTATTTTTATTATTTTATAAATTGAAATATTTAATTTGAGTTTTACTTAATTCCTCATCACAAGAAGGACAGTTATAAGTTTTTTCTTTTGTATTAAACTTATTCTCATTACTATTAAATTTCATTTTCATTTTTTCATTTATACCGATTTCAGTTAGATCTTTTCCACATTTTCTACAGTTATGTATAGAGCAGATACTTTCTAATACATCAGCTGTAACATCAGCAAGAATGTTGTTGCAGTTATTGCAAAAAACCCTAGAATCACGACTTCTACCTATTTCAGAAGCTTTATTCTTTTCTTGAGAAAAAGCAAAACTAACTTCTTCATATACTTTATAACCAGATTCAAGTACATTTTCATTACAATGAGAGCATATAAAAACAGGTAAATAAGGGTTATTTTCTAACTTAGCACTTGAAGATATATCATCACTTTTTTTATTTTCTGTTTTTATTTCTTTTTTAGGAGCATCTACATGTCCTATTAAGAAGTTGAAAGATTCTGTATTATTATAATCTTTTGCAACTGCTAATAAATGTTCTCTAATAGATGAAAAATGTCTATTTCTAGAGGGGCTATCTAAATTTATAATTCCATTATCACTTACATATTTTAATACAGAAACATAGTTAAATTTAGTAGCATAGAAAAGAACCATCTCATCTAAATTTTGTTCTCCCACTTTATCACAAAACTCAATCCAAGTTTCAGGAGATTCCAAGTATAATTTTTTGCCTATATCTTCTAA
>JAEIGA010019469.1_pt1 | contig 10351 bp, 10 predicted proteins | sample 9270691 | NCBI WGS metagenome assembly JAEIGA01 (sample SAMN17057246, study PRJNA624740) | gut metagenome | biome: biome; isolation source: fecal sample | host: Bos grunniens | place: China: Xizang | collected 2019
AACCGTTTTCTCTCAAACGGGCTGCAAAGATACGGACTTTTTTTTATCCTCCAAATTTTTTTCACATTTTTTTCGCATTTTTTTGTAATTTTGCCCCCGAAAGGGTCAAAACACCCATTTTTTGGACAAAAACTGCCATTTTATGATAAGTCTCTGGCAAATATTTCTTGTCTTCGCCAAGATAGGTGCATTCACTATCGGAGGCGGTATTCCGATGATTGCCGCGATAAAATCCGAGCTCGTGGAAAGAAAGTGGCTCAACGACGAAGACTTTATAGATATAATAACTCTTGCGCAGACCGCACCGGGTCTTTTTGCAGTCAACATCTCAATCCTTACCGGGCACAGACTGCGAGGCACCAAAGGAAGCGTGGTGGCTACAATCGCAAGCTGCCTCCCTCCTTTCATTATAATCCTGATGGTCGCGATGTTCTTCACGACATTCAAGGACAACGAATATGTACTTAGGGCGTTCAAAGGAATCAGACCTGTCGTCGTCGCCCTCATCGGAGTTCCGATGATCGACATGCTCAAGGCGACAAAAATGAGATGGTGGTCGTGGATAATCGTCATCTCATCTATGATCCTGGTATGCTTCCTTAAGGTCTCACCCATATATATACTTATATGTGTGATCGTTCTTGCCGCATTCTTCAGCTGGTACAACAACCGCAAACATATCGCAGGCAAGGATTCCAACGAAAAGAACAAGGAGGGTCAGCTATGATATATTGGGAACTGTTCAGCACATTCTTCATAATAGGAATGTTCACCATAGGAGGAGGATACGCAATGCTTTCCCTTATCCAGAATGAAGTGGTAACAGTACACGGATGGATCAGCGAGGGTACATTCACCGACATCGTAGCCATATCCCAGATGACTCCAGGCCCGATAGGCATCAACTCGGCCACATATATAGGATATGAGGTACTGTCAAACACCGGAGCGTCTGAGCTTCTATGCGTACTCGGCTCATTTACAGCCACTTTCGCAGTAGTACTCCCATCATTCATCATTGTTCTCGGCCTCTGCAAGGTCTATGAGAAATGGAAGACACATTACATGTTCCAAGGTATCCTCAACGGCCTGAAGCCTGCGACACTAGGTCTCATAGGAACAGCCGCACTCGGACTTGCTACTCCGGAAAACTTCATAGACTGGAAGAGCTTTGTGATATGCATCCTGGCATTCATCGCCTTGTATTTCAAGAAAGTCGGTCCTTTCGCCATCATCGGAATCGGTGCTCTAGCCGGGCTTTTAATCTACTAGACACATGAACTGGTTTACAGATATATTTTTTGAGCATTCATTCACCCAGGCGGTTCTGGTCATAGCGCTGATATGCGCATGCGGACTTGCCATGGGCAAGATCAAGATATTCGGCATCTCCCTCGGAGTCACTTTTGTCTTCTTTGCGGGCATTCTCGCCGGCCATTTCGGGTTTTCGATAGACCCGCAGATGCTGGCGTTTGCGCAGAATTTCGGACTGATCATATACATCTACTCCCTTGGCGTGCAGGTCGGTCCCGGATTCTTCTCGTCATTCAAGAAGGGAGGAGTCAGCCTCAACCTCATGTCACTGTCGCTGATAGTGCTGGGATCATTGTTTGCCCTCGGAGTCTATTGGCTCACCAGCATCTCACTGTCCGACACAATGGGACTTTTCGCCGGCGCAGTAACGAACACCCCTATGCTTGGAGCCGCACAACAGGCTCTGCTGCAGATACATCCGGAGAATATCGACATGGCCAACAGCATGGCGATGGCATGCGCAGTAGGATATCCTTGCGGACTTATAGGAACCATTCTCTGTGTCATATTGCTGAATGCGATTTCGGGCAAGAAGGTCGGGCAGAAAACCGACAAATCAAAGGACAATGCCTTTGTTGCGGAATATCAGGTCAGCAATCCGGCCATTTTCGGCAAAAGCATCAAGGAAATCAGACAGAATGCCGACTGCCAGTTCGTAATATCGAGAGTATGGAAGAACGGAAAGGTCATCATTCCGAACTCGGACACTATAATCGAAGAGAACGAACACATCCTCCTGGTATCATCCAAGAAGGATGTAGAGCAGATCAGAACCATCTTCGGACACAAGGAGAACGTCGACTGGAACAAGAACGACATTGACTGGAACGCGATTGACAGTCAGCTGGTCTCTGCCAGAATCCTTATAACAAAGCCGGAACTGAATGGTGTGAAGCTCGGTTCCCTCCGCCTGCGTAATTCATACGGAATCAACATCACAAGGGTGAACAGAGCCGGAATCGATCTCTTCGCCTCTCCGTCCCTCCATCTGCAACTTGGCGACAAGCTGACGATCGTCGGAGAACAGAGGGCTATAGAAAATGTCAGCGCCATATTGGGCAACGAGGCGAAGCGTCTGAAGACACCGAACCTCTTCGCCATATTCGTAGGAATCGTCCTTGGTCTGATTCTCGGCAGCATTCCTATCGCCATACCGGGAATGTCTGTGCCTATGAAGCTGGGTATTGCCGGCGGCCCTATCATCGTGGGTCTGCTGATGGGAGCATTCGGTCCGCGCCTGCATCTGTCCATTTATACTACAAGAAGCGCCAATCTGATGCTTCAGCAGCTGGGACTTACCATATATCTGGCTGGCCTTGGTCTTAGCGCGGGCGCCGGATTCTTTGAGACCGTATTCACATCCGACGGTCTCATATGGGTTCTTGTAAGCCTTATGCTTGCGATAGTTCCGATGTTCATAATAGGCATGATAAGCAACAAGATCTTCAAGATAGACTACGCAAGAAACGTCGGCATGCTCTGCGGAAGCATGGCAAATCCGATAGCACTGAACTATGCGAACTCCACAGTAGAGGGAGACGAGCCTTCAGTTGCCTATGCGACCGTCTATCCGGCCTGCATCTTCCTGAGAGTGTTCTCCGCACAGATCATAATGCTGCTTTTAGGATAAACATAATAATACACATATATGAAACTTTTCCATCATCTCGCATTCCTCACCATGCTGACTTGCGCATGGTGCTGCACAGAAGTGAAAGAAATCACAGTAGTTCCCTACCCTAACGAGGTAGAGATCAAGAACGGAGCATTCAAGGCTGCCGGCGCCGACATCCATTATGTTCCTGAATTCGAGCAGTTCGCCAAAGACGCGATAGTATCGTTCGGCGAGCAGCTCTCGTCAACCAGCGGCAAAGCGAGCCAGATTGCCGAGGGGGAATCTGACAAAGGATTCTGCTTCAGACTCAACACTGAGCTACCTGAAGAGGCTTACACCCTGAAGGTCGGCAAGAAGTCTGTCATCGTGGAGGCATCTTCCCTCAATGGAGTGATCTATGCGATCCAGACAATGAAGCAGATGCTTCCTACCGAGATTTTCGGAAAAGAGGAAGCCGCTGGCGCAGACTGGACAATGCAGTGCTGCACCATCAATGATGCGCCGAGATTCGGCTACAGAGGCGTACACCTTGACGTGGGAAGGCATTTCTTCACCGTAGATGAGGTCAAGCGCTATCTTGATATCCTTGAATTCCACAAGATCAACAGATTCCATTGGCATCTTACCGAAGACCAGGGCTGGAGAGTGGAGATCAAGAAATATCCAAAGCTCACCGAAGTCGGTTCAATCAGAAAAGAGACTCTTGTCGGTCATCTGAGCAGAAGCAACACATACGACGGCACACCGTATGGAGAAGGCATGTGGTACACACAGGACCAGATCAGGGAAATCGTCGATTATGCTGCCCGCAAAGGCATCGTTGTGATTCCGGAGATTGACCTTCCGGGCCATATGCAAGGAGCACTTGCGGCATATCCGGAGCTCGGTTGCGTCGGAGGACATTACGATGTATGGTGCAAATGGGGAGTTTCAGAGGATGTGCTTTGCGTGGGCAAGGAGAACACGCTGAAGTTCCTTGAGGACGTCCTGGCGGAACTTTGCGAGCTCTTCCCTGGCGAGTATTTCCATATCGGAGGAGACGAATGTCCTAAAGTGCGATGGGAGAACTGTCCTCATTGTCAGGCAAAAATACGCGAGCTTGGTCTTAAGGACGATGGAAAGCATACTGCTGAACAGTTCCTTCAGAGCTACGTAACTGCACGAATCGAGAAATTCCTTGCAGGCAAGGGAAAGAAAATCATCGGCTGGGATGAGATTCTCGAGGGAGAGCTCAGTCCAAATGCAACAGTCATGTCATGGAGAGGCGTAGCAGGCGGTCTTGAGGCTGCAAGGCTTGGCCACGATGCAATCATGACACCATATGATTTCTGCTATCTGGACTATTACCAGACCGGGCTTCACGAAAAAGAACCATACCTCTGTATCGGAGGCGACCTTCCTGTAGAGAAGTGCTACTCTTATGAGCCACTTACAGACGAGATGAGCGAGGAAGAAGCATCGCATATCCTCGGAGTCCAGGCAAACATGTGGACCGAATACATCAGCACGGATGACCACCTCTACTACCAGCTGCTCCCGCGCCTGACCGCCCTGAGCGAGGTACAGTGGTGCAACAAGGATAGAAAAGACTGGAAACGATTCTGCGACAGTGCAGAAAAATTCTGCGCAATTTTCAACAATATGGGATACGGATATGCTCCTCATATTTTCGACATATTGCGTGAGATCCATGTAAACAACGAGACACACTGTGTTGAAGTTACCCTTTCAACACCAGGAGACACTCCTATAAGATACACTCTCGACGGAAGCGAGCCAGACGCGAGCTCAGAACTTTACACAGGCACCATCATCCTCGACAAGTCATGCACCTTAAAGGCAAAAGCCCTGAGAGGAGAGGAACTGACAGGAAGCATTACCATTGATTTTGCGGACAGCAAAGCATTCGGAGGCCCTGTTACCGGCGTAGGAGTCCCTGTGGAGAAATACACTTACAACTATCCATACAACCTCATAGACGGCATCAGAGGCGAAAATGACTATGGTACCGGAGAATGGGTCGGCATGTTCAACTCAGATTTCGACGTTATCGTAGAAGTGGACCCGGAGGACACTTACACATGCATGACTCTTGGTACATTCATCGAAAGAGAGGACGACGTCTTCGGTCCAAGCAGAATCGTAGTCTACGCATCTGACAACGGACAAGATTTCCGCCAGATTGCCGAGGACACATTTGAAATGGCAGGTCAGGCAGGTCCGGAAAGATGTGCTGCGGATTATACAGTCACATTCCCTGAGGTTTCTGCAAGATATTTCAGAGTACAGGCTACACCTCATGCGAAACTTCCGTCATGGCATAAGCGCAGAGGCACACCTGCATACCTCTTTGTTGACGAGGTGATGATCAGATAATTACATGATTGGGAACCAGATGAAGACGGCACAATCCCACAATGCGTGCGAGATGATGATCGCTCCGAGCTTCTCCGGAAAGAAGCGATAGGCCAAGCCCCATACGATTCCGGCAACCATTGCAGCCATTATCAGCATGAAGTTGAACTTGGATATATGTACAAGACTGTACATTAGAGTCGTTACGGCAAAGGCCACATCCGGATTCCATCTTGCAGTGAAGTTCTTCTGAAGATATCCTCGCCAGAAGATCTCCTCGGCCGGGCCAATGATAAGCAGCATCAAAGCAGTAAGAATCCACGGATTCTCCCCTTCTTTCATACCGTAGATCATATCCACCTGAGGACGGGCAAAATCAAAAAGGAGAGTTGAGAAGAACTCACCGAGCCAGAATACGCCCCACAGGGCAGCTGCAAGCAGCACGCCGACAGCGATGTTGTTGAAATCGAATTTCACATCCTTCATCCATGCCGGATTCGCCCAAGTGGAATATGTGGTCAGAATCAAGCCCGAACAGGTCATCATGATCCAGAAATTGACATGAGGAGCCGTCCATGGAGAAAACATTATAGTCCATAAGACCAGAGCGATGAAGAAGCCTACGACAGGCTTCTTCATCGTTTTTTTATCTGATGTCATCTGTTACAGAAATTTTGCGACAACCAATGCTGCTGTGAACAAGACAGAAAAAAGAAGCTGAAGATTTGCCGTCCTGACGTCAAGGTCATGGATGAGTCCAGCCCCCTCCTTTCTTGACCTGATCATTGTCTTTGCATTTCCTACAGCAACTGTGACTGTAAGGAACACAACAAGTGCGGTCAAAGGAAGATAGCCTAGGACAGCGACAGCCGCCACCCATACATATGGGAATATCATTTCAAAGACATAATGCGCCACAGCCCATTTATAACCCATTCCCATGGCCATAGTTGTAATACCGGCACGCTTGTCTGTAACCATGTCACGGGTATTATTGCAATGCAGAATAGCATCGGTAATAAGGCCTACAGGGAGAGCTACGAGCAGAACACTCCAGTCTATTGCTCCTGTCGCCACGTAAGATGTTCCCAATGTAGGAAGGAAAGCAAAGGCCATGACAATGTCAAAATCTCCCAGTGCATTGAACTTCAGCACAGGATACAGGAGAGTACAAGCGACTCCTGCAAGGCCGATCCACAAAAGAGGAAGGCCGGTAACGGCGAGAAGACCCAGGCCACAGACAAGAGATACGGCAAGAAGACCCAAAGCCAGATTTCTGATTTCCTCAGGCTTGAACATTCCTGTAGTCAGAGTCTTTGCGCCAAAGGTATCCTCAGCATCTACCTTCTTCTTGAAATCGAAATAATCACTCCAGACATTACCGGTACAATGGAAAAGGACCATTCCTACAAGCGCCCAAAGTCCTTTGAGCCAATCTATTTCTGCACCTGTCCAGAAAAGATATGCAAGTGTTACAATAATAGGCATTGCCGATGCCGGGAAAGACCATGGCCTGACTGCGATGATCCATTCTTTAAAAGTGTGTCTGCTCATCTTAAATATACTTATATCCCGGTAAAGATAATAAAATTTCTTAGCTAAGACCTCTGCAATTCTGCGATCTGTGAGAGAATTTCATTCGCCTTGTGTACGACCTTGCGGTTGACGCGGGCTCCGATTATACCACCTATTATAAGACCGACTCCGGCGCCGCTGTAGAATCCGACAGCTGTCGGGCTATCTACACCAAGAACCTGCACCATCTCATAGATCATCCATCCACCCCAGACAAGGAGCATAGGTATGGCTATCTTGTACCAATCCTTATAGTGGGCCCTTACTTTGCTGAGTTTCTCGGCTGTCTCCACCAGGTTACCCTGTGAAAGATCCATCATCTTACCGAGGTTGATCTTCTGAACGATAGTCAGTCCAAGGCACACAGCAAGCATTACGGCAGTAGAAATCACGAATGCAAGCGAAGCTCCCTGAATATAGAAAGTCATAGGGGCAAAAACAACAGCAAATATTCCAGCGAATATAGTAGCGCGTACAGTTCGGTTGAGATCAGATATCTTCGATTTCATCGAATTGCGTATATGCATATCGTTAACGATCGCCTGCTGCTCAAGCTTCTGTTTAAGCATACCTATCTGGGAGCGCATCTGCTCAAGTTCGTGTGATAATAATGTATTGTTTTCCATAATGCGGTCATTTTACTGGTTCGACATATTCTTAAGCTGTTCCTTGATTCTGAAAAGGCGTACTGAGACATTCTTTGCCGAGATTCCTACTATGGCTCCGATCTCGTCATAGCTCATGTTTTCAAGCCAAAGAAGAATGATCGCCCTATCGAAAGGTCCCAGGCGGCTGATACGTTCCTGCAGCAAGCGTATCTGTCTTATATCCTCACCAGAATCATCGAACAGGTTTATATCCATATCAAGAGGTACGGTTTCACCTTTGCGTTTCTTCTTGCGGTCAGCCGAGATACAGGTATTCAGGCTGACGCGGTAGATCCAAGTATTAGGGCTGCTGTCCCCACGAAACTTCTGAAAGCCATTCCAAAGGTTGACGAGAATATCCTGGAAAAGGTCGGCAACCTCCTCCTCATTTTTTGAAAACATATAGCAGACTGTATAGATGGTCCCCTTATGGTTCCGCACGATCTGCGCAAAATCCTGTTCCAATAATTCCATTTTCTTTTCAATTTTACCCATTAGACGCACAAACTGTCGTTTTACTACATCACTGGCAACAATTTTTACAAATATATAAAAAAGATAGAGCCACCTTGTTTCCCAACAAAGTGGCTCCGCAATTCTAACCTAAAACTTAACCTATGAAAAAACTATTCGGTTTAAGTTTATAGCGAAATCTGTGCCACAACCCGGACGCAGATTCTATTTTCACGCATTATTGGAGGTATTGGACAATTTCCTTTACATTTTGAACAATCAGGATTTTGTCTGACTCCGGCATATCCATCATTTCATGTACCCAGACGATATCATGTGGGGTATTTATGGCTGTGCCTCCGATATTGATGACCGGAGCGATGTCTGATTTTACAGAGTTGCCGACCATCAGCACTTCATGCGGCTGAAGCCCATGTTTCGCTGCCAGCTCGAGATAATTCTTCTCGTCCTTGTTTTCCATTACCTCGCAATGGTGGAAGTAATGTGCCAGACCGGACTTGCGGAACTTCGCCATCTGCTCCGTCACATCTCCCTTTGTCGCCACCACAAGTTCATAATCCTTATGCAGTGCCTCCAATGTCTCCACTACACCATCGATGATCTGGAGTTCATGAAAGGCGAGCTCCGTAATGATCGCCTTTATTCCGTAATAGATATGCTCAGGAAGCGAACCGCCACAGAGTTCGAGGGCCGCATCTGTCATGCCTATCATATAAGTCTTTGAGCCATAGCCAAAAAGCGGGATATTATCTTCCTGCTTCTGCCAAAGCATCTGCTGTACGCCCTCGGGAGTAGTATAGTCCGCAAGAAGTTCCGTAAACTTCTCTTCAGCCTCACGGAAGAAGCGCTCGTTCTCCCACAAGGTATCATCGGCATCAAAGAATATGGTCCTGAATTTTCCCTTGAGTTCAGGCTTCATTACTCCTCCTTTGCAGCATCCGCTGCTGTGCTGTCTGTCTGTGCAGGGACCTCCGGTTCTTCAACCACCGGCTTCACTTCAATGATGATGACATCCTCGTAAGGTCTGTCCATCCTGTCGACATCAACCGATGCAATCTTATCGATGACATCAAGACCTTCTACAACCTCACCGAAAATAGAATACTGGCCATCGAGATGGAGGCAGGCATTCTCATCGTGAACGATATAGAACTGCGAACCAGACGATGCCTTTGTCGGATTTGCCATATCACCTTTTCTGGCTGCGGCAAGAGCACCCTTCTTATGCCAATACTCATTGACGAATTCTGCAGGGACAGTATAATCCGGACCACCCTGACCCCACATGCCGATCATTGAAGTATCTCTTGAGAACGGGTCTCCAGCCTGGATCATAAAGCCCTCGATGACTCTATGAAAACGTATTCCGTCGTAGTATTTATCCGCTACGAGCTTCTTGAAGTTATCCCTGTGCTTAGGGGTCTTGCTGTAAAGCTTCACCCTCATGGTACCGTGAGTCGTCACTATATCGAACTCAGGCTCGTTGATCTTTGCATTTTCCATTTCAGTAGATTCATTTGAGGCAGAATCCTGCTGTCCTCTGCTTGAGCATGAAGAGCAGGAAGCGGCAGCCATCGCCACCATCGCCATGATTATTGAACAATAGATGATTCGTTTCATATCTTTATCCTTATATAAATGACAAATTTACTCAATTTTAGTTAATTTTGTCTTTATTATGGCAAATCCCTTGAAACAACTGGCCGGCCAGACCGTAATTTATGGTCTGAGCACTATCCTGGCCCGCATCATAAACTTTCTGTTCGTTCCGATCTATACCAGACTTCTCACTCCTGAAAGTTACGGTGTGGTCACTGAATTCATGGCGTATATCGCAGTACTACAGGTCGTATTGGTACTCGGTCTGGAGACAGGATGCTTCCGTTTCGCCAACAAAGAGGGAGTGGAACCTCACAAGGTATACTCCAATGCCTTCGTGACGGTATTCTGCATCAGTGCCACATTCCTCGCGCGGATGATAGCTTTCTCAGGACCGATAGCCTCCGTCCTTGGTTATGCCGGATACGAATCCTGCATCATATATATGGGAGGAATCCTTGCGCTCGATTCTGTGACTGCCATACTATTTGCCAAGTTGCGCCAAGAGAGCAAAGCTCTGAAATTTGCCATATTCAAAACCATAAAGATAATTACGGAAACCGTTGCGAACCTGGTATTATTCCTTTGGTTTCCAAAGCATTGCGCAGATACATGGATGCTTGATTTCATTCCCGCAGTTCCCGATTTCAGCTATGTGATATTCGCCATATTCATAAGCTGCATAGTATGCGGTCTGCTTTTCACACCCGAATACCTCAAGCTCAGTTTCAGACTCGACCCCAAGCTGCTGCGCCAGATGCTTGCATATTCA